>Ga0209425_10000281_pt1 | contig 61041 bp, 52 predicted proteins | sample COG_05_FD_184749 | JGI IMG/M metagenome (GOLD analysis project Ga0209425, IMG submission 184749) | Pelagic Microbial community sample from North Sea - COGITO 998_met_05 (SPAdes) (version 2) | ecosystem: Environmental > Aquatic > Marine > Neritic zone/Coastal water | place: Helgoland, sampling...
TCCTTACTTAATTCTTTATCAATACTGCAGTTAAGATCTGCACTAAAGGATATGCCTGAAAAAATAAGTAATGAGAGTATTAATAAACCTTTTTGATACATAAATGTTCTCTAATTTATTTCCAATCTACTTATGATCTATAAGGTAGTCAAATTTTATTTAAACAAGATAGATGATAAGAAAGCTATGGCGGAGAGGGAGGGATTCGAACCCTCGATAGGGGTTAACCCTATACTCCCTTAGCAGGGGAGCGCTTTCAACCACTCAGCCACCTCTCCTAATAATCAGGACGGCAATTCTAACGCCGTATGTTGTATAAGGACAGTCAAAAAATTTAATATTTCTAAAGTTCTTTTTTTACAATTTTTTGTATGAGATTTAAATAATTGGATGTAATTAATTTGACTTTAAGACCGCAGAGATTTAAAAATGTATTAATGAAATTACCTCAAGAATTATTATGAAAAAAAATATTTATGGAATCATACTGTTAATTGGGTCTCTTAGTTTCTCTATTAATGCTTTTAGTGGACATCATTCAGAAGGAAAAGAATCTTATCAAGAGGGTCAACAAGTAGTCTTGGATGCTTTTGGATGGGACTTTGAGAAGGCTGAGATAACAATAGAAAAAATTAATGAAAACAATCATGTCTTATTCGGTCTGGGAGGAAATATATTGGTCAATTCCGGAAAGGATGGTGTGCTAATAGTTGATGATCAATTTCCTCAATTAAAAAATAAAATCATGAGGGCTATTAGAAAAGTTGGTGGGAAAAAAATAGATTATATAGTTAATAGTCACTGGCATTTTGATCATGCTGAAGGAAATTTAGCTTTTGGAAAAACAGGATCAAAAATTATAGCTCACGAAAACTCACGTTACATGATGATAAACCCCGAACCCATTAACCTTGTTAGCGTGGTTTATCCACAACAACCCTATCCTCCTCATGCACTGCCGCAACTTACCTATCAAGATACCATGACTGTAAATTTGAACGGAGAAGAAATAGGCTTGTACAATTTTGGGTCCGCTCACACAACTGGTGACACGGCGGTATTCCTAAAGCAATCTAATATCTTACACATGGGGGATGTTTTTAATATGTCAGGTTTTCCGTTTATAGATGCTGGAAATGGAGGAAATATAGATGGAATCATTAACTTCTGCCGATCAATCCTTTCAATAGTGAACGATGAGACCGTTGTGGTTCCGGGACATGGGCCCATTTCCACAACTCAAGACATGCAAAACTACATAGACATGCTGGTTGTTGTTAGAGACAGGATACAAAGCTTGATTGATCAGGGGAAGAATTTAGAAGAAGTTCTTAATAGCCATCCAGCAAAGGAGTGGGAAGAAGGATTTGGTGATGCAACGATGCTAGTAGATCGTGCTTACACTGGAATGACTAAATAGCTTAGGATAAAAAAAAGCCGAAGCCTTAAGACTTCGGCTTATCTTATTTTTAGGATTAAAAGTTTTTACGCCATTCAAGTCCTAGTCTTCTGGGTTGACCCCAATAATCAGCAATCATACCGAGTGAGAAATCTACTCCACCGGCTTCTAAATCTCCACCTTGGTGAAGCATGCCCACTATGTAATCTTTATCAAGTAGATTAGTACCCCATAAAGTTAGGGATGTTGCACCATCAGCAAAGTTCCAAGTAATTCTTCCATCTACTAAATTATAAGCTGGGGCTAGCGAGCTTGGTACGTTTAGCAGAGTATTATAAGAACTGTCATATCTTGAAAGTCCAATCTGACTTACTATATCAGCCCCTGAAGACAAAGACGCAGTATGAATTAAGCTTACGTCAAAAGTATCGCTTACTCCATCATCTCCTGATCCAAAACCAGTACCGCTAAGGTCTCTAACTAAAATTGATTCAGCTAAAGTTACCGGATCAATGACATTGTCATCAACTGTAAAGACATCATATTGCCCGTCAAGATGACCCCACGTAAGAGTCATGGCTAAACTGTCAGTAAGTTGAGCTAGCATTTCAAGCTCTAATCCTACTAAGGTAGCTTCTTGAGCATTGATTAAATCAGCAGTCGGTTGCCCATTGACTATTCTTCCCACCGTTACCTGTTGATTCTCATAGCTATTATGAAAACCCGTTAGGTTTAAGCGCAAAGTTCCATCTCTTAAGGTGCTTTTCATGCCAACCTCAAAGTTATCGGATATTTCTGGTTCAAAAGGTCTCATGCGAATATCTTGGTTAAAACCTCCAGAAGAATAACCTTTACTGTAACTTGCAAATACCATCATATCTTCATCATAAGCATGAGAAAGAATAACTCTTGAAGTAGTCTCACTAAAATCAACTTCTTGATAACAACGATCGCTAGTAGCACCGTTAGCATCAAACACCATTCCCGGGCAGTTATTTCCAGGATCAAAAGCGCCCCCATAGAGAGTTTGTATTCTTGTAAATTCTCGATCATCATTTGATCGTCTCACACCAACCGTCAGATCAGTTTGATCATTGATAGCGTATGTGCCTTCTGCGAATATTGCGTCATTTGAATTTGTCACGATGTTGCTTTGTGTCCTACTGCCAAAAGCTTGTGTGCCCAACACAGTCTGTGCCACATTCAACCCTGGAAGTACCAGGTAAAAGAGAGGCCATTCTGCTGGTGTTGGAGTAGTAACGCCTCGAAAAATAGGCACATCTATACTGTCTTCACTGTCTTCTTCAAAAATATAGGCACCGAAAGTCCAAGAGAGATTGCCTGTGTCTCCAGAAAACCTAATTTCATGCGAATCGATGTCATGTTTACTGGGGTTATTAATAACGTCTAATAAATTAGAGTTACCTGCCCTACTAAGATGAGGACCGTTACCCATGTTCCAACCCCACGTGCCATTGTAATTATCAATTTCTCTGTGATTAGAAATAATGGTTACATCGGCAAAAGATAGAGCAAAATTCTGCGTTAAAGTAAAAGAATCCGTGTCAGTGGTTGCTTGTTGATTGGGGTTATTGTCTAGCGCATAATCTTTAGAGGTAGCTTCACAATTAGCTACCATTGAGTCATAAGTTCCAAAGAAATTTGCCAAAGCAGGAAATCCTCCAACCAATGCGCCGTTTTTATTTAAATTAAAACGACAACTTCCCAACATTGCCAACTCATTGGCTTCAAAATGATCATAAGTAAACCGGGCATCGTAATTATCGGCGTTAAAGTTTAAAGAAGCTCTTAACGATCTTGAATCTTCATTCCCTTGTTTATTGCCAGTAGCAATGTTTGTAATGAAACCATCGGTCTCTTTAGTCATAACTGCAAATCTAGCAGAGAGTCTATCGGTTAAAGGAACGTTAAGCGTTCCTCTCATCACTTGATGATTTGCTGTTCCTACACCAATATTTAGCATGCCTTCCATTTCATCAGAAGGCCCTTTGGTAATAATATGAACCAACCCAGCTGTGGTGTTCCTTCCAAAAAGTGTTCCTTGAGGACCACGTAAGACTTCTACTCTTTCTATGTCCATTAGGTCGACAAGACCTCCTTGAGCTCTACTTAGATATACTCCGTCAACATAAATACCAATCTTGGGATCTTGAGTAGCAGACCAGTTAGTCTGTCCTATGCCTCTTAAAAATACATTGGTTACCGTCGCATTGATTCCTTGAGCATCAAATTGCATATTAGGCGTTAGTTTCTCAATGTCTTTAATTTCTGTAATGTTTCTAGCATCTAATTGAGCAGCTCCCAAAGCAGTTATAGGTATGGGGACTGATTGAGCCGCCTCTTCTCTTTTACGAGCAGTTACCACTACCTCATCAAAAATTGAAGAAGAAGCCTCTTCTTCATTTCCTTCTGCCGAGAATATTGAATAAGGCATCATTAACAACGACGCAATAACTAAACTTTTATAATCTCTGTACATAATTACTTCCCAAGTTGTTTATACAAGATTAGATTAATGTCCACTTGAGAGTTCGTCAAGAAGCCCTTAATCCCAGTGCAAGACAAATTCATTTATGTCAAGTTTCGGTATTTCTTTGACTCTTCCGTTGGGTGTTCCTACGTATAAATAACCTATAACCCTATTGGATTCAGGCAATTCCATGTGCTTTGTTATTTCGGAATTAAATGCCATCTTTCCTGTTCTCCAGACAGCCGCATAACCTAGGTCATGCAATGCTAACAGCATGTTTTGTGCCGCTGCACCCGTTGAAATTATCTGTTCTATCTCTGGAACTTTAGGGTGTTCTTTAATGTCTGCTATTAAGACCAACACCATGGGAGCTCTAAAAGGAGCATTTTTTGCTTTTTCAGCAAGAGCTTCAGATAAATCTTCAGAGACAGCAGTTACTGTGTGAAGAAAAGCTTCTCCAAGTTTTTTTCTTCCCTTTCCAGTTACTTGAATAAACTTCCAGGGTCTCAACCAGGCATGATCAGGCGCGCGCAAAGCAGCCTGAAAGACCATCTTCATCTCTTCTTGAGTGGGCACGGGTTCAGAAAGACCAGTTACTGAATTTCTTGTATGGAGGGCTTCTAAAGTTTCCATAATTTTAAATTGTTGATGCCTTAAGCTCAATATCAGAAAGCTGCCATATGTGTTTAAATTTTTTACTAACTTCTTCTGCTTCTTTTAATTTTCCTTGCTTTTGTAACGCCAAAGATAAACCAAATAATGACCAACCATTTCTTGGGTAATCTCTTAGGTCTCTTTTGTAAACATTTTCAGCTGCTGATGCCTTCCCTTCTTTTAAGAGTGAATTTCCTAAGGACTGCCTTGAAGGATAATACCAAAAAGGGGGTTCTGTATATGGCAAAGTATCTTGTAAGTCGACCGCTGTAATAAAATGCTTTGATGCCAGTGAAAAATTGCTTTTTGAAAATTCCATTTGACCTAAAAGAAGTGCATTGGCTATATCAAGAAGCAAACCTGAAGGCTGACCTCCTTTAATAATAACTTTCACTTCCTTGCTATCTTTTAAGGGAAGAATCTGGACTTGCTCCTCTCGTGCTTTATCTAATTCTCCGTTTGCAGAATAGGCCATGCCTCTTGCGTAATGATAAATTCCTTGTGAATATTTAAATTCAGAGGTGGGTTTAGGAAAGTTCAAGATCTCATCCCACTTTCCAAATCGTACGTAAGATAAAAGAGGAATGGTATGAAAATATTCAATTGTAGGAAACATTTTAATCTGCTCTAAACTTACGTATTTAGACACTTTCAATGCGGACTCTATAGAAAGTTCACTTCTGCCTTCCATGGTAGAAGCAGCCCATAAAAAGTGAATGTTGTGGGGATAATAAGCAGCTGGGTAAAACCCTTGAGCATTGCATTGTGCAATATACTCTTCGTCAACCTTAGCAGCATTAATATTGGCCTCAGAAGCATCATGATAGCGACCTACTCGCCAAAATATATGTGCAGGCATGTGTACTAAATGTCCAGCTCCAGGCACGAGAGACCCCAATCTATCTGCAGCTGATTCGGCTCTTTCAGGCGAATTAGAAGCCTCTACTGCATGAATATACAAGTGGATGGCAAGAGGATGATCAGGCTCTTTTTCTAACACTTCTTCCAATTTAGAAATTACTTTTATCGTATCCGATCTTGGCTTGCCGTCGTCCAGCCAATAATTCCATGGCATCGTGTTCATCAAAGCCTCGGAATACAATGAAGCAGCGTCCATGTCTTCTGGGTAAGTTTCCACAACTTTTCCCATTGCAACAGCATAAGCGATATCCAAAGCATTTCTATCAGAACTTATGTCTCCATCGTATCTGGAAGAAAGTGCGATTATGTAAGCTTGTTCTTGAGGAGTAGAATTCGCCATTAAATCCTTAGCCTTACCCAATGCTTCAAAAGCTTTAACTCTCTGCTCACCAGACATCACAGCCTTGCCATTACTAGTTACATTTATATTGGGTCCACGAGCCAAAGCCTCCCCCCAAAAACACATTGCACAACTAGGATCTAGAGTTTGAGCAGCTTTAAAACTTCTTACTGATTCCGCGTGATTAAAAGCAAAAGCTAAAACCAATCCTTGATTAAAATACTCTTGTACGCCCTCTTCATCTGAAGTTATTTCATGACTATGGTCTCCTAAACCAGAAAGTAAAGGCGCACCGGCCCTGTCTATTAATTGCTGCTTTGAGTCTGTTCCAGAACAACCATTTATTATTAAGATCATGACAAAAAAGAAAGAGGATTTAATAAAATTTTTGTACATAAAAGTCCTATTTTAGATTTCTCTTATCCTAACAAATGACCTCCATAGATCAACAAAACTTTTACCTAATTAGTTATTCATTTCTTTGTTTCCTATATACTGCTGTTTTTATTTTTCTATCAAAAAAACATGCGAGGAATTCTCTTAATTAACCTGGGTTCACCTAAAAAATTGAAGCTGAATTCCGTAAAATCATACCTCAGAGAATTTCTATCTGATGATTTAGTAATTGATTTACCCAAACCAATACAGAAGCTCTTGGTAAATCTTATAATCGTACCTATAAGATCAAAGAACACCCTTGAAGCTTATAGTTCTATATGGACAGAAGAAGGGTCACCTTTAATTGTTAACACTAAATCTATTGCTGATGCTCTTGCAGATGAATCTCAAATTCCAGTAAGTTTTGCAATGCGATATCAAGAACCTTCTATTTCTAGTGCCATAGAAGAGCTTTGTAATCAGGGCTGCAATGAAATAAAAGTTCTACCTCTATACCCTCATTTTGCAATGGCTACTTCTTTAACAACCATAAACGAAGTGAAAGATATTGTTGCTAAAGAATATCCACACATTGAAGTTAGCTTTATAAATTCATTTCACAATGGTGATGGATACATAGACTCTCTTGCAGATAAAATTGCTCAATATTTTACAGATGAATTTGATTATCTGCTCTTCAGTTACCATGGAATTCCAGAAAGGCATATAAGAAAAACAGACCCTTCTCAATCTCATTGTCTTCAAAATTCTAATTGTTGCATTGTTGATTCTTCAGCCAAGCCATTTTGTTATAAAGCACAAGTATTAGAAACATCGCGGTTGTGTGCTGAGAAATTAAAACTAGATAACAGCAGATGGGGCGTCTCATTTCAATCGCGTATAGGCCCTGGCTGGTTGAAACCTTTCTCCGACATTACTCTGAAAGAATTACCTGAAAAAGGAAAAAAGAATATTGCGGTTGTTTGTCCTTCCTTCGTAGCAGATAACTTGGAGACCCTAGAAGAAATGGAAATAAGAGGAAAAAAGACTTTCATGGATGCTGGAGGCAAAAATTTTACCTACATTCCGTGTTTAAATTCTGATGAATCCTGGATCAGCTACCTTAGTAAACTAGTTAAATAAAAAAAAACCGTTAGCTGGTGAGCTAACGGCTTTCCTATTTTGGTTTAACTTATCCTGGGGAGGGATGAAAGTTAAATCGTTACTTTTTTTATAGTCTGTAACGAACTCCGACTGTAAAAGAACGAGGCTTTTGCGCTCTAGCTCCGTTCTTTGGCGCTCTTGCAACAACATCAGTTTCACCGGTAATGTTCTCGATAACCATATAAAAATCCAATTTTTTACTCATAACCTTGGTGAGTGAAGCATCGATAAAGTTGTAAGAATCTATAGAAGTTCCTGCTGCACAACTAGCAACAGAACAAGTACTTCCATATGCATAATAAGTTGCATTTCCTCTCAATCCAGATTGTGTTTCAAAACCAGCTTGCAAGGCTAATTGACTATCAGGAAGATCGGGAATATCCATTCCAGATGTTACTAAACCCCAGAAATCACTATCAAAAGTATTATCAAAGGACGCATCTGTAGAAGTGTAAGTCATGCTGAGAGGATATTTTGTTCCAGACTCAGATGCCATTTCTGTTTGAGCAACTAGTTCAATTCCAGAGATAGAAGCCTCACCGGCATTGAAAGAGTCTCCAATCTCACAAGATCCAGTAGCTCCACCTGATGCTGTGCATTCTCCGAACATATTTTGATAATCAGTATCAAAATATACTGCTTCAAAATAACTGTTATCGTCTGAATACCTAACACCCATTTCTAAGTTATCTGCTTGCTCAGGGTCAGCTCCTCCACCAGTAGGTGTGAAACCTTCGTGAAAACCAAAGAATAACTGAGTGGTGTCATTTACTTCATAAGTGGCACCGAAACCCATCAATGAGTTGTCAGAATCAGAAAGTTGCTTTGGATAACCTTTGTCAGTTGCAATAGCTGATCTAGCTGCATCAACGTATCTGTCCTGTGAAATTTCCCAATCTTCTGAGCGATAACCCAGATTAACCGTAAGGGCTCTAAAGTTAATTTCTTCGTTAATGTAAAAAGCAGTAGCTTGGGCTTTAGTTAGGCGATTATTTGAACTGTAATCAGGATCTGAGCCCACAGTCAAAGCACCCAATTGACCATTCAACCAATCTGTATATGCATAGACTTGGAACCTATCTTCAGAATCTTCGGTGTCCCTGTAACCTATAGTTAGACTTTGATTCTCAGTTGTGTATTGTAATTTTAGGTCTGTTCCTTCTGAAGTGTAAGCTCTATTATTATTCTTAAGCTTAATCTCAACTGCTTCAGCATTAGTACCGTTTAAGATTGCAGAAGCAGTAGCTTCACCTGCGTTAGCAGCAGCAATTATATTATTGATACCATTTCCATGACCGTAGACTTTCTTATTATCGATCTTATCGACTTTAAACCAATTTCTAGCAAAGTCATTGTCATAAATAGTTGCGCTAAGTTCTAAATTTCCAAAATCTCCTACATAATTAAAAGAAGTGGTTTCATGACTGTTGTCCATATTGTCATAAGCACTTAAACCATACCTAGAATATGCATCTTTTCTAAAATCAGCATCTGCTAATCCAACGTAAGTTTGATCAGAGCTTTCGTCTGACTCTTGGTACTTAATGTTTAATTCATGATAAACACCATCCAAACTAGGGTCTGAGTTTATTCTTAGCTTTACTACAATATCATCCTTATCAAACCCTGTGTCTGCATTCGAACCTTTTATTGAATCAAAACCATCTGTTTCCCATGTATGAGACTCTACTAGAAGAGCAACTTGAGTATCAACTGCACTGTAATGCAAATGAGTCCTAGAAGTACCATCTTGTCCAAGTTCTTGATTGATAATTCCACCAGATTCATCTGCTATTGGAGTACTTAATAAGTTGATTGCACCTCCAATCGTATAAGGTCCTTGCGATATAGCCGCAGGTCCTTTCAACACTTCTACACCGGCAATTCTACCGGCAGTTGGAAAGTAGTAGGCAGAAGATGATGCATATGGAGCTGGAGCTATCAAGACTCCATCTTCCATCAATGTTACTTTACCTGAACGATCAGCGTATGTTCCTCTAATACTAATATTAGGTCTTAAGCCATAACCTTCTTCAGGTCTAAAATTAACACCGGGTACATTTGATAAAATTTTATGTATATCTGTGTACTCATATACTTCTAATTCTTCCTCTGTTATTACAGAAGAAGAACCAGCTATCTCTTTAGCATCTTCTTGAGAGCCGATGATTTCTACAACTTCTATACTTACATCCTCTGCAAAAGAGAAAAAAGTCATAATGGAAATTGTAAAAACTAAAGCAAGTCTATTCATTTTCTTGTCCTTAAGTTGTAAATTTAAAACTATCTAATAACCATTCTCATTATAAGAATGAGAACGATTCTCATTATAGATGAGAATGATTATCAATTACAAGGATTAATTTTTAGAAAAGTAATTACTATTTATGGGTTTCGTGAGAATCTAAATCTTTAGCTATATCTTCATGATCTCCAACCATGATATGGCTATCACTTTTTGTGACGTATTTTTCTAATAGGGGAATGAAGAGCAGAGGCAGTATACCTCCCAAGACTATTCCGAGAGTGGCAGATCTCATGGTGGGATCAAGAAGAGAAGCTATAAGGTCAGCAAGAATATGCGCAACAACAGCGCCTATAATTCCTGCCACGTGTCCACTCGTAGCAGTTTTTAATAACCTATTGATACTCCAGCCTGAATAGTAACCAATTATTAAAAGACCGACGTGAACTATACCAAAGACAAAGCCTCTCAGTAAGCCCGGCTCTAATCCTAATAACTCTAAAAGTGATTCCATAGATTAATTATCAAGCTCTTTGTCTAAATCAAATGCTTCATGGAGGCAAGCAATAGCATCTTTCATAGAATCTTTTTTGATCACAACAGATATCTTGATCTCAGACGTAGTAATTAATAGAATATTAATTTCTTTATTTGCCAAAGCCTCAAACATTTTACTTGCTATACCGGCGTGAGCTCTCATTCCTCTTCCCACTATGCTAATCTTTGCTATATCACTATCGACTTCAACCAAACCTCCACCGAAAGAATTAGACATCTCTAACAATATAGCCTCAGCAGCAGCTGCATTAGCTTCATTTACTGTAAAGGTAAAATCAGTTGTGTTTTCAGCACTTATATTCTGAACAATCACATCTACTTCTATACCGGCTTCACTTATAGGACCCAATATCTTTGCTGCTACGCCAGGAATATCAGGCACTCCTCTTAAGGTTAATTTTGCTTCCGAATCAATACTACTAATTCCAGATACTATTGGTCTTTCCATACTTTCGTCCTCTTCCTCTATAAGAGTGCCTTCTCCGGCACTAAAACTTGATAGAACCCTGATGGGCATTTTATATTTACTTGCGTATTCTACTGCACGAAGTTGCAGAACTTTAGCTCCCATACTGGAAAGTTCTAACATTTCTTCAAAAGTAACTTTTTTTAACAGCCTAGCTTTGTCATACAAACGAGGGTCAGTTGTAAAAACTCCATCTACATCAGTATATATCTGACACTCCGAGGCCTCTAAAGCTACAGCAAGCGCCACTCCAGTGGTATCAGAACCTCCTCTGCCGAGCGTAGTAATATCACCCTCATCGTTCATTCCTTGGAATCCTGTTATTACGGGAACAACTCCATTCGAAATTTCATTTTTAATTTTTTCAACCTGAACATCCAGTATACGAGCACGACTATGCATTGAATTTGTCCTGATTCCTAATTGGTAAGCAGTAAAGGATTTACCTTTAATGTTTCTTTTTTGTAAAGCCATAGCCAACAATGCTACTGATATCTGCTCTCCGGTTGATACAAGAGCGTCGTATTCCCTCAGATCAGGGTTGGGGTTTATATCCTTAGAAAGCTTAATAAGTTCATCTGTGCTTTTGCCCATAGCAGAAAGCACAACAACAACCTCATTGCCCTCTTCAACTGATTTAGCTACGAGATCTGCTACTGCTTCGATACGTTCAGCATTAGCGACGGATGTACCGCCAAATTTTTTTACAATCAACTTATTCATGAGGACTGGCTTTCAAAAAGTTGGGTATTCTAACTTACTGTTTAGCTAAAGAAAGAAGTAATTCTGATAGAGAAGATAGTGCAATATCAATATCTTCTATGTTCTCTACTCCTCCTTGAGCAAAGTCGGGTCTTCCTCCACCACTTCCGCCAAGTTGATTTACTAAATGTTTCATTACATCTCGAGCATCTATGGATTGTTCAGACTGGACTGTAGCCACTACCACAGGAATCTTATCTTCTATTACAGAGATCAACACAACCACTGAATTAGGAATCTGTTTCCTTAGTTTATCCGCAGCCTCTCTTAAACCTGACGTATCAAGATCATCTAGTCTTTTGGCAATAAGACTAAAGCCACCAACTTCAATTATTTCTTCGTTTATATCAGAAACAGCCAATCCAACACTTTTACTCTTTAATTGGGCCAGTTGTTGACTTAGTGCCTTAGTTTCTTTCTTAAAATTTATTATTAGATCTAGCAAAAAATTACTTGAAGAATCTGATTTATTCAACTCGATATGGTTAATTGTTTCATTGGTAAGTTCTTCTAATTCATTGGTTAATGATTCATGCTCTTGCTTTAGCTGAATAATCTTTTCTACTACTTGATCTGCTGGAGTATTTAATTCTTTAGAGATTTCTTCAATAATTAGTTGAGAATTCCTTAAAGATTGTAAATCTGAGGAATTTTCTTCACTACTGGATTCTAATATTTCTGAGGAGTGTAGTTCTTCAGATATCCTTAAAATCTTTTGTTGCAATTCTCTCAATAACTCTCTAGCCCCTTGTCCGGTTACTGCTTCAATTCGTCTCACACCTGCAGAGATACCTGACTCGCTGGTAATTTTCATATAACCGATATCACCAGTTTGCTTTACGTGCGTGCCGCCACAAAGTTCCACCGAAAACCCTTCTCCAATATCAAGAACTCTCACTTCTTCACCATATTTCTCACCAAAAAAAGCAATGGCTCCTTTTTTTTCAGCCTCTTCAATTGTCATCAGCTCTGTGATTGATCTCTTGTTTTTAAGAATTTCATTATTGATAAGATTTTCTACTTCTAAAATTTCTTCTTTAGAAATACTTTTAGGATGAGTAAAGTCAAAGCGTAATTTATTTGAATCAACCAAAGAGCCTTTTTGTTCAATGTGATCGCCTAAAACTCTTCTTAAGGAAGCTTGTAAAAGGTGCGTTGCTGAATGATTAAGCATGGTTCTTTGTCTGAAATCTTCATCTATTTCGGCATTAGCAAAACTTGATTTAGTGATCACCCCTTCCTCAACTATACCCAAATGGCCATAATGATCTCCTACTTTTTGAGTATCAGATACTGAGAAAATAAAGTCCTTTCCTGTAATTTTTCCTCTGTCTCCAACTTGACCTCCTGATTCGGGGTAAAAAGTAGTTTGGTCCAGAAAAATGATGCCTTTTTCATCCTTGGAAAGAGAATTACTTTGAGTGCCCATAGAAGAATCTATCATTTCTAGAACATTTGATTTACAGGCATTGTCTTTATAACCCAAGAACCTTGTCTTACCTTCAATGGAGACGGACTTAGGCAGAACTGCAGTAAAATTACTGGACGCTCTTGCTCTTTGTCTTTGCTCAAGCATTAAATCTTGGTACTCATTCATGTTTACTTCTAGATTATTTTCTCTAGCGAAATCAGCTGTCATGTCAACTGGAAATCCAAAAGTATCATAAAGCTTAAAAGCTAAATGGCCGGGGATGGTATTGCCTTTTATTTTTTTTGCTTCCGCTTCTAGTAAAACCATGCCTTGGGTTAATGTAGCAGCAAATTGTTCCTCTTCTTGCTGAAGGTTAGCCACAATTCTATCGCTTTCTTTTTTTATTAGAGGATGGGCATCTCCCATCTCCTCTATCAAAACAGGGACCATCAAAGAAAGAAGAGGATCCTTTGTTCCTAGTTTGTTTGCGTGCCTTAGCGCTCTGCGGATTATTCTTCTTAAAACATAACCACGACCTTCATTACTTGGGACTATTCCATCTGCAATTAAGAATGAACTGGCTCGCAAATGATCTGCTATCACTCTCAAAGAAGGATTTTCTAAATCATCCCTATTAGTTAAACGTCCGACTTCATTAATTAAAGTTTTGAACAGATCGGTATTAAAATTATTTTGCTCATTCTGAAGAACAGCTGCAATCCTTTCCAGGCCCATTCCGGTATCAACACAAGGATTGGGCAATGGATTGAGTTTGCCATCTTTAGATCTATCAAATTGAGTAAAAACCAGATTCCATACTTCTATAAATCTATCTCCAGGATCAGACCCCAACGTAGGAGGATCACCTTCTATGTGCTCACCATGATCATAGTAAATTTCACTACAAGGACCGCAAGGGCCTGTGTCACCCATAGTCCAAAAGTTTTCATCATCGTCCAATCTAGATATTCTTGCAGGATTAATTCCAATCTTTTCTTTCCATATCAATTCTGATTCATCATCGTCCTTATGAACGGTTATCCAGAGTTTTTCTTCTGGAATATTGTATCTGTTTGTTAAAAGGTCCCAGGCAAACTCTATAGCCTCTTCTTTAAAATAATCTCCAAAACTAAAGTTACCCAGCATCTCAAAAAAACTGTGGTGTCTGGCCGTATAGCCTACATTATCTAAATCATTATGCTTACCACCCACTCGTAAACATCTTTGAGAGCTTACGGCTCTTGTGTACTCTCTCTTTTCCACTCCTAACAACAAGTTCTTGAAAGGTACCATACCGGCATTAGTGAACAGCAAGGAAGGATCATTTATAGGCACTAGAGAAGAACTATCAACTAATTGATGACCTTGTTCTTGGAAATAATCCAAGAATATCGAACGAATTTTATTAGTGGTAAATACTTCTGACATATTCCTTAAGAAAAAATTTCATCGAAGAAATTTAACATAGCTCTCCATGATCTCTTATCAGCATCTTGATTGTATTGAGTTCCTAGTGAAGGGTCGTTAGCTTCAAGATTCGTAAAAGAATGGTAGGTTCCTCCATAGCTATGCAATTGCCAATCAGCATTTACAGCTGTCATTTCTTTCTGAAAATTATCTACCATCTCTAAAGGTACCATTGGGTCTCTTTCTCCGTGCAATACTAAAATTTTACTTTTTATTCCATCGTCAGCAATAGAAGAAGGCGTCAGGAGTCCATGGAAGCTAACAACGCCTTTAACGTCCGCACCAGCTCTGGCTAAATCCAATACAACCAAGCCTCCAAAACAATAGCCGATGGCAGCAACTTTTGAGGAGTCTACTCCTTCCAGGCTTCTTCCTATTTCAAGGGCACTTTGAATTCTTTGCTTCAGATTATCTCTATTCGATATAAGAGGCGTCATTAAAGCTTCGTTTTCTGAAATATCAGCCCCTACTTTACCTTCTCCGTACATATCGACTGCCATGGCCGTATAACCAAGCATAGCCAAGTCTTTAGCTCGATCATGCACAAAAGTATCTTTTCCAGCCCAAGCATGGGCAATTAAAACCAAAGGGGAGTTGTTGCTGTCAGGATAGGCAACAAACCCTACCATATTCTTATCACCGACCTTGTAGTGTATTTCTTCTGTTTTCATACTTAATCTCTTACTTTTTTTAGTTCTTTTTTGAATCTTTTATAATTCTCAACATAATGATGAGCGGACATAACAAGTCCTTTACGTTGTTCTTCATCTAAGGTTGATCTTATTTTTCCTGGCGATCCCATGACCACTGAACCATCAGGTACTTCCATGCCTTCGGTTATTAAGGAGTTTGCCCCTATCAAGCAACCATTACCGATTCTTGCACCATTCAAAACAACGGCATTTATCCCGATCAAACTTCCATCGCCTATAGTGCAACCATGAAGCATGACGTGATGCCCGATGGTTACGTCCTTTCCTATATCCAAAGGAAATCCATAATCTGTATGTAGAACAGCACAATCTTGAACATTGCTTCTTTCACCAATTGTAATTAACTCTGTGTCTCCTCTTAAGACTGCTCCAAACCACACGCTTGCATCTTTACAAAGCTTGACCTTTCCTAAAACAGTTGCGTTTTCAGCAACGTAAAAATCTTGGCCTTCAGTTTCTAAAGAATGGTCGCCTAAATCAAATATCATAAATTTCTCCTATCCTCTTCCCTTGCCTTGAAGATCTATACCCGCATCCAGGGTTAAATTTAAAAAGTTCACGGTAATCATAGCTGTCAAACCCCATATTATAAAAGAATCATATTTATAAGCTGGCATAAAAAATGATTCATCACCTCTTTCTATAAAATCATTTCTGTGACGTTTATCTTCTAGAAAAAATGATAGTGGAACTTTAAAACAAGCATCTATCTCATCGGAATCAGAATTTAAATCGGTATCAACAGGAACAACTCCAACATAAGGGGTGACGCTAACATTGAACCTTGAAACCGTAGTATCAAGTGTTCCAAGAATCCTTACGTCGTGACTATTTAAGCCAGTTTCTTCATAAGATTCTCTTAAAGCTGTTTGCTCCAAAGACTCATCTTCAAGCTCATACATCCCTCCTGGAAAAGCGACTTCTCCTCCGTGAGAAGACATCTTACTTGACCTTAAGGTATACAAAAGTTCAGGGTCATCAGAATCTGATAATGCCAATAATACAGCTGCTTTCTTAAGCTCTTCAACGGGAGGAGAGCTATTGTGCTCAACCAACCTTCTTGCAATTTTCGTTAACATTAATAAATTAAATAGGATTTAGCTGAATAGTTTATACTCCCCGCGCACTAAACCGAAATAATCCAAATTAAATGAAATATTGCAGCAACTGCGGCGAAACCGTAGAAAAAAGAATACCTGAGGATGATAATAGATTGAGGCACTGTTGTACAAGCTGTGAATCTATTCATTATCTTAACCCTAAAGTTATTGTTGGAACTGTACCAATAAAAGAAGACAAAGTTTTACTTTGTAAAAGAGCAATACATCCCAGGCGAGGTCTTTGGACCCTGCCTGCAGGATTTTTAGAAAATGGAGAAACCATAGAGCAAGGAGCTTTCAGAGAAACAGAGGAGGAGACCGCCACAAAAGTAGAAATGGGCAAACTATACGCGATCTTTAATATTCCTCAGATTCATCAAGTCTATATGTTGCATCTTGCTAAAGTAGTTAACGATGATTTTAAAAAAACAATGGAGAGTTTGGATGTTAAGCTTTTCGAAGAAGCAGACATTCCTTGGGAAGAGCTTGCATTTCCTTTTGTCCCGACAATTTTAAAATCGTATTTTCAAGACGTAAAAGATAATGACTTTCCTCTAAGAACTCAAACTATAGAAAGGCCTAGGAACCCAGATAATTAATCTACAAACTCTCTGGCATTGAGAAAAAATTTCATCCATGGCCCGTATTCCTCCCAGTCTTCTGGGCACCAGGAGTACTGATAGGTTAAAAATGCTCTCTCGGGATGCGGCATCATTAGCGTAACTCGACCAGACACATTCGTAATTCCTGCAATACCTGCAAGAGAGCCATTGGGGTTTTGAGGATACGCTTCAGTAGCATAACCAGCGTTATCTGCATAAGCTAAAGCACTCAGTTTAGCTTTTGTTAAATCAATAACCTCTTCTGATGAAGATGAGAGTCGACCCTCTCCATGTGCCACTGGTATTGGTAAGACTGAACCAGCCATATCTTTAAAAAAGATTGAGGGTGATTCTTTTATAACGGTCTGCACAAGCCTGGATTCAAACTTTTCAGAGGTATTCCTGATAAATTTAGGCCATCCATCGGAGCCTGGTATTAAGCTTGATAAAAGAGCTAAAGTTTGGCAACCATTACACACTCCCAAGGTAAAATTACTTTCGTTTAAGAAAAAATCACTAAATTGATTCTTAAGCGCTTCATTATGTAAAATGTTAGTGGCCCAACCTCCTCCTGCTCCAAGGACATCCCCGTAAGAGAAACCTCCGCAAGCAACCATCCCACTAAAGTCATTCAATTGATATTTTTTATTTATTAAATCCGTCATATGAACGTCAACACAATTAAAACCTGCCCTGTCAAATGCGGCAGCCATTTCCACCTGGCCATTAACACCCTGCTCTCTTAATACAGCCAATAGAGGTTTAGACTTATTTACACTGAGCACCTTGGGAATAGAGAAAGTTAGCTTTGGTGAAAGTCCTTGCCTATCTAAATCAATGTCAGATAAAAATTCCTCTTTTGCAGTTGCGGGGTTGTCTCTAAGCGATTGCATTTCAAAGCTAACTCTACTCCATTGCTCTAAAAGCTCTTTTAAACTCCAAGATGTAATTACTCTTTTATCTTTTAATAAGTTAATCTTTTTTTGATCATTTAAAGTTCCAATACTATAAATAAAGCTACTCAAACCGGACTTTTGAAAACAACGCATTACCGAATCTCTTTCTTTAGTGTCGATCTGAATCACTACACCTAACTCTTCGTTTAGAAGAGTATCAATAGAGTCGTCTTCATCCGATAAAATTTTGTCCAACGTGATGTCCACTCCCACCCTTCCGGCAAAAGCCATTTCGGATATTGTGGTTAACAAACCTCCATCTGATCTATCGTGATATGAGAGTATTTTCTTTTCTTGCAACAATTGGTGAATGCACTCAACAAAAAGAGGCATTTCTTTAACGCATTCAACATCAGGAGTATTCCCAGCTAAGATGTTATTAATCTGCGCAACAATGCTTCCGCCCAATCTTTTAGAGCCTTTAGCTAAATCAATAAATAAAAGTTCTGTTTTTTCTTTTACTATTATCTGCGGTGTCACAGCTAAGCTTATATCCTCAATGGGTGCAAAAGCTGAAATGATTAGAGACAAGGGAGAAATCACTGACTCAAGACTTCCTCCTTCTTCCCAATCAGTAGCCATGGACAAAGAATCTTTACCTACTGGAATAGCAATTCTCCATTCTGGGCAGAGCCCCATACCAATTGCCTCAACGGCTTCGTAAAGATCTTGATTCCCATCTAGCCGGTCAGGGGCACCCATCCAATTTGCTGAAAGTTTTATATCAGCTATATTATTTACCCCTGAAGATAGGATATTAGTTACAGATTCTGCAACCGAAAGTCTAGCAGTAGCTGCAGCATTCAATAATGCATTTGGTGTCCTTTCTCCGATTGACATGGCTTCTCCTGATGTGCCTCTGAACCCTGAAGACGATATTGAATGGTCAGCCACAGGTACTTGCCAAGGGCCAACTAATTGGTCTCTTGCAATCAAACCTGTAACAGTTCGATCGCCTATGGTGATGAGAAAGTTCTTACTTGCTACGGTCGGATGCCTCAGGACTTTGGGAAATAAATCTTGAATTTCACAACCAGACAAGTCGACACTGCCCAGATCTTTCAGTCTTGGAATATAAGATCTTGAACTTTTGGGTGGTTTACCAAATAAAATATCTAACGATAAGTTTATTGGGTAATTATCAAATTCTGAGTCGTACACTTCCAGTAAAGATCCTTCAGTTATCTCGCCTATGACTGCAAACGGACACCTCTCACGCAAGCAAAACTTTTCAAACTTATCCACTGTTGCCGCATCAATGGCAATTACATATCGTTCTTGAGATTCATTGCACCATATTTCCATTGGAGACATGCCCCTCTCGGCATTAGGAATCTCCCTTAAATTAATTAACCCTCCGTGGCCACTATCTTTTACCAATTCAGGTACGGCATTAGATAAACCGCCTGCGCCAACATCATGAATAAATAAAATGGGATTAGAGGATCCTTCTTGCCAACATCGATCCAATACCTCTTGACATCTTCTTTCCATTTCAGGATTTTCTCTTTGAACGGATGCGTAATCTAAATCTAAATCACCTGAACCCGAAGATAAAGAAGAGGCAGATCCACCCCCCAATCCTATCAACATAGCCGGTCCTCCTAGAACAACCAGTTTAGAGCCTATAGGCACTTCAGACTTATTTACGTGATCTGGTTTAATGCTCCCTAAACCGCCTGCCAACATAATGGGTTTATGGTATCCAAATCTATTAACTCCGCTCCCGAAGTCGCCTTCCATTTCAAATGAACGGAAATAACCCAATATATTAGGTCTGCCAAATTCATTATTAAAAGCTGCCGATCCTAAGGGAGCCTCCAACATAATCTGCAGAGGATTTGCTATTCTACTGGGTGTTCTCTCTTCTATCTCCCAAGATTCACTTAAGTTAGGAATCCTTAGATTTGAAACAGAAAATCCTGACAAACCTGCTTTAGGTTTAGCTCCCACACCTGTCGCCCCTTCATCTCTTATTTCACCACCGGAGCCTGTCGCGGCTCCAGAGAAAGGTGAAATAGCAGTTGGGTGGTTATGTGTTTCTACTTTTATAACAATATTAACTGCTTCTTCTTTTGGCTGGTAAATATTATTGATGGTCGGATAAAACCTCTCAGAAACATATCCAGATAAAATAGCAGCATTATCTTCATAAGCAGATAATACCCCCTCAGGATTTAAGGCGTGGGTATTGCGAATCATGTCAAAAAGACTTAATGGTTGTTCCAAATTGTTAACTTTCCAACTTGCATTAAAAATCTTATGCCTGCAATGTTCAGAGTTAGCTTGAGCAAACATCATTAATTCGGCATCTGTTGGATTTGAATTCGTTTCCAAATAATTTTCATACAAATAAAGAATCTCATCTTCATTCAGAGCAAGTCCTAATGAAATATTTGCTTCTTCAATAGCTGAGATACCTTCTTCAAACATTGGTATATCAAAAACTTCTCGAGGAGAAAGAGTGGAGAAAATATTCCCTGAATCACTTAGATCTAACATCACATCCTGTGTCATTCTGTCAGCTAATTGATCCGCCAATTCTCTAATATCTTTTGTCTCAAATTTATATTGAGAATTGAAAGAATAATAAAAACCTCGCTCTATCCTTTCCAAAAAATCCATTCCAGAGTTGTTCAAGATCTCACTGGCTTTAGAAGACCAAGGGGAAATTGTTCCTAAGCGAGGAATAACAGTGAATGAGAAATCAGAGTCATATTCAAAAATAGGTGAACAAGATAAAATATTATTTAATTTGTTTAAATTATCTTGAGATAATTTCTTATTCAAAGAAATAAAATAGATTTCACAGCACTCAAGATTGTCTATGTTTTCTTTATTTTTTAAGCTCTCTTTTAAAGAATTTATTCTAAATTCAGATAACCGAGCCTTTCCCTTGATTGCTATAACTTTCGAAGAGATTTCTTTGATTGAGTTCATTGGGGTAGGCTTAATATTATAGATCAACGCATCTAAGACTAGAAATCTTTTATACCAAGCTTACAAAATTTCTAATAAGTTTATAAGCTTAGATTTGGTGAAACTTTGGAAAAAATCATCTAAAATAAGAAGAAATTCTGGGGACTATTTTTGATATTTAAAAAGTTAAAGTATTTTCTTTTCTCCTCTCTCATATGCTTAACCCTAATTGGAGTTGAATCTCCTCTGTTTGCGTCGTATGAAATAGAAAATTTTAACAATCTTGATAAAGACCTTTCTGAACTTTGGGCAAACGATCCTGCAGGCCAAACAATTTTCCTTACTAGAGTTTCTGAGCGCTTACCGGATTATAAGGTTTCATTTGAACAGGCGTCTAGAGACTTAGATGTTCACTGGACTTTAATAGCTGCTATAAGTTATCAAGAATCGCATTGGGATCCTAAGGCAATCTCTCAAACAGGTGTGAGAGGTTTGATGATGCTTACTCAAAAGACTGCTAAAGAAATGGGAATTAGAAAGAGAACAGACCCAAATCAAAGCATTCTAGGAGGCGCAAATTATTTTCAGAAGACGCTAGAAAGATTCCCAAAAAGTATACCTAAGGCTGATAGAATATGGATGTCTCTTGCTGCATACAACTTAGGTTTCATGAACTTAAATCAGGCAAGACAATTAACTGATAAAAATGGACGAAATGCTGAAAGTTGGTCTGATGTTAGTGAATTTCTGCCCATTCATTTGGACAGAAGGTATCGAGATGAATTAATGGAAGGTCAGAATAAGGGAGAAGAAGCCTTAGAGTATGTTGAAAGAATTAGACTCTACTATGAAACTCTTTCTTTAATTGAGAAAAACAAAAGACTGGGCTTCACTAGGTCATGATTAGCTTTTCTTTTAACTCTGCAACCCTGTCTCTATAGGCTGCCGCTTCTTCGAACTCTAAGTTTTTGGCATACTTATACATCATATCTTCAACGAAAATTATTTCTTTCTTAAGTGCTACGGGATCATGGAATTCTTCGATTGGTTTAAAGTTTGTTTCTTTAATCTTATCTAACTTTCGTCTTGTTTTAGACTTTCCTTTAACAGACCTGGCACCTTCCATTACATCAGAAACCTTCTTAGTTATTCCTACTGGTTTGATAGAATTCTTAGCATTGTGATCTTCTTGTATTTTTCTTCTTCTATCGGTTTCTTTAATTGCCCTTTCCATTGAGCCAGTAACTTTATCGGCATACAGGATAGACCTTCCTTCAATGTGTCTTGCCGCCCTTCCGATAGTTTGAATCAACGAACTTTCTGATCTAAGGAAGCCTTCTTTATCTGCATCTAGTATTGCAACTAAAGCTACCTCAGGTATATCTAGCCCCTCTCTTAATAGGTTAATTCCAACTAGAACATCAAACATTCCCAGCCTTAAATCTCTAATGATTTCAACCCTCTCAACGGTTTCAATATCTGAATGCATATATCTTACTCGGACTCCGTTTTCATCTAAGTAATCAGTTAAGTCTTCAGCCATTCTCTTGGTCAATACGGTTACTAAAACACGGTCCCCATCTTTTGCAATACGCTTAACTTCTCCTAAGAGGTCATCAACTTGATGAGTCGCGGGTCTAATTTCAACGGGAGGATCTGTGAGACCAGTTGGTCTTACAACCAACTCTACTGTATCTGCAGAATTTTCTAATTCGTATTTTCCAGGAGTGGCTGAAAGAAAAACTCTCTGACCGGATAACATTTCCCACTCGTCAAATCGCAAAGGACGATTGTCTAGAGCCACTGGCAATCTAAAACCATAGTCTACAAGAGTTTGTTTTCTAGACCTGTCCCCTCGATACATACCTCCTAATTGCGGCAAAGAAGCATGCGACTCATCTACAAAAACTAAGGCGTCTTCAGGTAGGTATTCGTAAAGAGTAGGAGGTGCTTCTCCTGGTTGGCGATCTGATAAAAATCTAGAGTAATTTTCTATTCCAGAACAAAATCCTAATTCTTTAAGCATCTCCAGGTCATAAAGTGTTCTTTGCTCAAGTCTTTGAGCCTCTACTAACTTGTTTTCTTTATTTAAATAAGCCAAACGATCAACCAACTCTTCTTTAATAAAATCTATAGCCTTTAAGATCCTATCTCGGCTAGTGACATAATGTGACTTTGGATAAATAGTGACCCTAGGGACCTCTCTAATTACCTCACCCGTTAAAGGATCAAAGAATTTTAGTGAATCTATTTCATCTCCTAACAGTTCAATTCTTATAGCTTCTTTTTCTGAGTCAGCAGGAAAAACATCTATTACATCGCCACGCACACGATAGTTTGATCTCTTAAATTCAATCTCATTCCTTTCGTATTGCAACTCTGCCAAACGTCTTAAAATTGTTCTCTGTTCTACTGTATCGCCTCTATCTAGATGCAAAACCATTTGAAGATAGGACTCAGGATCTCCAAGTCCGTAGATTGCAGAAACAGAAGCGACAATAATCACATCTCTTCTCTCCATGACTGCTTTAGTAGCAGAAAGTCGCATTTGTTCAATATGCTCATTAATGGAAGCATCTTTCTCTATGAAAATATCAGTGCTTGGAACATAAGCTTCAGGCTGGTAATAGTCGTAATAAGAAACAAAATATTCAACAGCATTATTTGGGAAAAACTCTTTGAACTCTCCGTATAATTGGGCGGCAAGAGTTTTGTTGTGTGCCATGACAATAGCAGGCCTCTGAAGTTCTTGAATTACATTAGCAACGGTGAACGTCTTACCAGAACCTGTAACACCCAAAAGAGTCTGATTAAGTAAACCGCTATTTATTCCTTGAACTAATTTACTTATAGCTTGTGGTTGATCACCCGCAGGACGGAAATCTGATACTATTTGAAACTCTTTTGTCATAAATATTTAAAAAAAGGATTATAAGCTTACTTAGGACGCGTTATAATCACTATATTCCTCGATAGCTCAGTCGGTAGAGCAATTGACTGTTAATCAATGGGTCGCTGGTTCGAGCCCAGCTCGAGGAGCCACACTTAAAAGGCTTGTAGACTTAATGTTTATGAGCCTTTTTTTTGTTACTTTGTTAGGATACAGAGAATAATACAAAACAAAAAACTTTTTAAATTTTAAATATGCCTGCTAAATTATTTAATCCTAAATCAGAAGAAACTTTTACACTGAGTAGATCTAGAGTGGACAGTTTTTTAGATTGCTCAAGATGTTTCTACTTGATTAATAGAATCGGTATAGCAAGACCTCCTTCTTTTCCTTTTAATTTAAATAATGCTGTAGATGAACTTTTAAAGAATGAATTTGATCTTTACAGAGAGGCACAAAAACCTCACCCAATTATGATTGAAAATAGAATCAATGCCCTCCCTTATCAACATCCTGATATAGAGGAATGGCGAGAAGCTTTGAGGCATGGAGCAAAAAGATTCCACGAGCCTACAAACTTATTACTCCGAGGTGGTCTAGATGATGTGTGGATAGATATAGATACAAAACAATTAATAGTTGTTGATTATAAGGCTACATCAAAAAAAGGTGAGGTGAGTTTAGACGCTGAATGGCAAATAGGTTACAAGCGGCAGGTAGAATTTTATCAATGGTTATTAAGAGGAAACTCATTTGATGTATCCGATACTGCTTATTTTGTTTATTGCAATGGAATTGCAAATAAAGATGAATTTAATAACAACCTAGAATTCAAAACTAAACTTATTCCATATAAAGGCAGTGACCAGTGGATTGAGCCTACTCTGATGGATCTAAAAGCTACGCTGATGGCAGACCAACCTCCAGAAGCTTCTCAAAATTGCAGCTATTGCAGTTACGTTAAAAAAACTTTAACTATTTAATTATTTCCTTCTCCAAGAGGTTCCATCGGCAGAATCTTCCAGAACAATATTCATGGAGATAAGTTCATCTCTTATTTGATCTGATTTCTTGAAATCTTTATTTTTACGGGCCACCTCTCTTTCTCTAATTAGGCCCTCTATCTTATCTTCGGATAATTGAACTCCTGTTTTTAAATAGTCTTCTGGGTCTTGTTGAAGAACACCCAATGGCCTTGCCAGGGATACCAAAATAGTTGCAAGTTGATTTGCTTGATCAAATTGATCTGAGTCTTTGAGTGAATTAATAGACTTAGCCATATCAAAGAGAACTGCTAATGCACCTGGGACATTAAAATCATCATCCATCATTTTTTTGTACTGGAAAGAAAACCCATTCTCAACCTCTTCAACTTGAATTTCACAATCTTTTAAAGCTGTATATAGTCGATCAAGAGAAGCTTGAGCTTCAGTCAGGCCGTCAATTGAGAAGTTCATTGGACTTCGATAATGGCTTGAGATCAGGAAATATCGTAGCACCTCACTGGAAAAACTTTTTAAAGCCTCCTTTATAGTGATGAAATTATCTAAAGATTTAGACATTTTTTCTTGGTCAATCCTCAATGACCCCGTATGCATCCAATAGGTTGCAAAGTCTTTACCTGTAGAACACTTTGATTGAGCTATTTCATTTTCATGATGTGGGAATTTTAAATCCATTCCACCTCCATGAATGTCAAAAGACTCACCCAAAGCATCCATGCTCATTGCGGAACATTCAATATGCCAACCCGGCCTCCCCTTGCCCCAAGGAGAATCCCACGCTAAGCCTTGTTCTGCTTTCTTCCACAGAACAAAATCAGCAGGGTTGCGTTTTTCTTCATCGACATTAACTCTTGCTCCAGCCAACATTTCTTCAGTGTTACGTCTCGACAACCTGCCATACTCTGCAAAAGAGTCAGTAGAAAAATAAACATCAGACTTGCCAATGTAAGCATGATTTTTTTCTATCAATTTCTCTATTAACTTAATAATCGAAGGTATATTCTCAGTTGCTTTAGGTTCCTGGTCAGGATCTATCATGCCTAGAGAATTAAAATCATGTTGCATAGAGTCAATGTATTTTAAAGTTAATTCTAAAGCTTCAATATTGAGTTTCTTTGAACGCTCTATTATCTTGTCATCCACATCAGTAATATTTCTAATGTAGTCAACTGTGAAACCTGCATGACGCAAATATCTAACAATTACATCAAAACATAGAAAAGTTCTGGCATGACCAATATGCGTGTGGTCATAAACGGTCATTCCGCATACGTACATCTTCACTCTGTTGGGTTCAAGAGTCTCTAAAATTTCTTTTTTTCCTGTCAGACTGTTATAAATCTTCATAACTGAGACGCTTCCTCTAACCTTCCAACCACTCTATCAATATCTAAAAGTTTTGTTACTTGGTCAAGTTCGGGTCCTGATAACTGACAGGTGATAGCAGCTCTAATGGGCATAAATAATTCTTTTCCTTTATTGCCAGACTTCTCTCCAATATCTTTCATGATCTTTGACCAGTCTCCCCAATGTTCTTGGACGCATTCCCTTGCTATATTAAAAAATTTAGGTCCCGTTTTTTTTATAATAGTTGAAACTTCTTTATCTGAGCTCAAAGAATGAACAAAAAGATTCTTTGCATAATCTGCAGCATCTTTAGGAAATACAATATTTTCTCTTATTAATTCAACAAATCCGTTCTGATCAATTTCAGCAGGGAGAATCTCACTTAAATCTTTTCTTAACCAGGTTAATAGACTTTCGGTAGATTCGGATTCAATAACCTTTTTTTGCCAAAACTCCAATTGGTCAAGATCAAATCTACTTGGCGAGTTTGAAATATTATCTATTTTAAAAACAGTTGCTAACTCTTCAAGGCTTCTAAGTTCATTATCACCGATTGTATGGCCTACTCTTGATAGATAATTTGCTATGGCTTTAGGAAAATAACCTGCTTCTCTTAACTCTTGTACTGAAAGACTTCCATTTCTTTTTGATAGAGGGGAACCGTCGTCACCAGTAAATAAGGCTACATGTATAAATTCTGGAATTGAGAGATCCAAAGCCTTAAGCAATGCTATTTGCCTTGGAGTGTTGCTGAGATGGTCATCCCCTCTTAAAACAACATTCACTCCCATAAGTGCGTCATCTATTGCGTTAGCAAACATAAATGTAGGATTTCCATCTTGTTTCTTTACAATAAAATCATCTAGATCTGATCCTGAAAAACTTTGCTCACCTTTCGTTAAATCAGTAAAAGTGATGACTTGATTTTTTGGTAGTCTAAATCTATAGACCGGCTTTGATCCTTTTGATAATTCTTTTTTAACTTCCTCTTCTGAAGCATTAGCCCAGGCTCCATTATATCGGGGTGGTTGTCCGGCAGCTAACTGATTGCGCCGTATAGCCTTGAGTTCTTGCTCACTCATAAAGCATGGATAAATTAGATCTTGTTCTAGTAATTTTTCATAAAATAAAACATAGATATCATTGCGCTCGGATTGAAAATACGAATCTTGTTCACCGCCTACTTCTGGACCCTCTTGCCAATTCAAGTTCATCCATTTTAAGTCTTCACAAACTGCATCTGCATACTTCTTCTCTGACCGTTCTTGATCTGTATCTTCAATCCTCAATAGAAAAGTGCCCTTAGTCTGAAGGGCTAAAAGGACATTTAATAATGCGGTTCTTAGGTTTCCTAGGTGCAAAAATCCCGTTGGACTAGGGCAAAACCGTGATTTGTATTCAGACATATTCTTTATTTAATTGGAAGCAAACCTCTAAAATACGTATTATAGCCTCCTCGCGTTAATGAATTTAAAAGAAAATGAAACATCTCTCATCAATATGTATTTTAGTTGTCATAATATTGGGATCTTTTTGGATGACGAGTTGTTCTCAAAACAAAGAAAAGGAGGTAAAAGTGATAACTTTTAACACAACATTAGGTCCCATCGTCATAGAACTTTTTGAAGAAGAAGCTCCAGTAACTTCCAAGAACTTTCTTGATTATGCTGAGAGTGGTTTTTTTAACGGAACTCTATTTCATCGTGTAATCCCAGGTTTTGTTATTCAGGGTGGCGGTATGGAGTCAGGCATGAATGACAAAAAAGGCAACCCCCCTATACAAAATGAAGCAAATAATGGAGTGAAGAATCTTAAATGGTCTCTCTCAATGGCAAGAACAAACGAACCTCATTCTGCTTCTTCTCAATTTTTTATTAACTTACAAAATAATATATCTTTAGACCACACTGAAGAAACTATTCAAGGCTGGGGTTACGCTGTTTTTGGAGAAGTTGTCGATGGCTTTGAAACTGTTGAAGCTATAGCAGCTACAGAGACAGGAAGCGTTAGTTTTCACCAAGATGTTCCTTTAGAAGAAATATCTATAATTGATACTGTAGTTAGCTCAGAATAAAGCCTATGGCATTCTGCTTTATATCAGATCTTCATCTTCATGATGATAGACCTGAAATAACTAAAGCTTTCATATCTTTTATTGAGAACACTGCAAGTAAAGCTGAACGCCTTTATGTTTTAGGAGATTTTTTTGAAGCTTGGATCGGTGATGATGATGAGACCGATCTAACTCTGCTAGTTAAAAAAACCCTTTTGGAATTAAGCACCTCCACAGACATATATGCTATGCATGGCAATAGGGATTTTTTAATAGGTAGTAATTTTGCAGAAGAGGCAGGCCTTATACTTATAGACGATCCAAAAAAAGAAGAAATGTTTGGAAACTCTGTCTTATTAATGCATGGGGATCTTTTATGTACGGATGATGTTGACTATCAATCTTTTAGGACCACCACTAGAAATCCCTCTTGGAGAAAAGAATTTCTTAGCAAACCCATTGGCGAACGCAAAGCAATTGCTGAAGAGCTCAGGGTAATTAGTAAAGAAGCAACAGGCCGGAAAAAAGAAGATATTATGGATGTTTCAGAAAATGAAGTTTCAAGAGTTATGGAAGAATTTTCTGCTGATTTATTAATTCACGGACACACCCACAGACCCAATACTCATATGATGAACTTCAAAGGAGTTACTTCTAAAAGAATTGTATTGGGGGACTGGGATAAGTTTGGTTGGTTTATCTGGATGGACAGCAATTCATGCGAACTTAAGAAATTTTCTATTTCTTAATTCTTAGTTGAATAATTAAACCAATAATTATTAAAATAAGCCCTAATAGCAGTCTTGGATCACTTAAGTAAACGACGGTCTCAACTGGATAGGCAATTGTTTTATTTAAGGCTGCTATTTTAAACTCATGCTTACCAAGCATCTTTGGATTAGACACTATTTCCATAAATGTTCGTCTACTTTTGTATCGCATCAAAGCTGCACTATCCCAATTCTCTGCATTCTCAATCCCCACAATATCTATGGCAGTAGATACCGCACTACCCAAAAACACAGGATGACTGGCTCTCTTAAATAATTCAGCGTACATGTGCTCCATGTATCGACCCATCAGCTGATCTGCATCTTCTCCTGGCTGTGCGCCTTCAACATCTTGAGGATTTTCGGACATGTCTATGTTATTCACTACAAAGAACTGCCTTCCAGAGTCTTCTCTCATAAACTCTTCTATTATTGCACCCTGTTCTTTAGCCTTTTCTTTTTCTGCTGGTGAAGAAAATCCTACTGCCTCTCTATTGTCTTGCATCTTAACCAAATAAGTTGCTATCTCATCAGAGTCTAACTTACCTCCGAGGTCGGTATACCAAACAAAAAAAGTGCAATAAATGAATATAAGAATGAACCAATTCCTTAAACTCTTATTCATGGATCCTCCAAAAAAAAATACCAAGCTATTAAAGACTCTAAGATTTTAGCTAATCCCTGGGGAGGAATGCAAAAAATAAATAACAGCTTGGTATCAGGTGTTATACCTTAATATAACACCAGTTCAGTGTCAACAAGTTCAATAAAACAATTTTTTCTTTTAATACTTTACAAAAGTAACATATAAATATACTGTATAAATATACAGTATTAATCTAAATAACCCTTATGAATATTGACTATCTGGGCGATGCCTCAGAAGATGACATGCCAAAAATAAAAGTGCCTTATTTTTTGCATACTGTTCGAGTGGGGTGGCCAAGTCCTGCTGATGATTATGTAGAAAGACCAATTGATCTTAATGAATACCTAATAAAAAATATTGCTGCCACCTACTTTGTTCGCGTGAGCGGAGACTCAATGATTAATGCTCATATTGGTAATGGAGCTATATTAATAGTTGACCGTAGTATTGAACCGAAACATAAAAGAATAGTTATTGCTTCAGTAAATGGGTCTTACACCTGCAAGCGCTTACTGCTAAGACCAAAAATATGCTTAGTCTCAGAGAACCCAAAATACACACCAATATTTATTGAAAAAGAGTCTGAATTAGAAATTGCCGGTACAGTTATAGCTGCAATAAATACCTATTAAATAATGACTTATGCTTTAGTGGACTGTAATAGTTTTTATGCTTCTTGCGAGAGGATATTCAGACCAGACATAAAAAATAAACCCGTTGTTGTACTGTCAAATAATGATGGTTGCGTGGTTGCATTGTCTAAAGAGGCTAAAGAGGCTGGGATTAAGATGTGTGAGCCATGGTTTAAGATAAAAGACTCCTTTACTAAAAAAGGAGGTGTAGTTTTTTCATCCAACTATGAACTGTATGCAGACATATCCTCAAGGGTGATGATGACTTTAGAGCATTTAGCACCAAAAATTGAAATATATAGCATTGATGAAGCATTTTTAGATCTATCCGGTGTTGATAATTGTGAAAACCTCGACCAGTTTGGCCGTCAATGTAAAGACACCGTTCAGCAATGGGTCGGTATGCCTGTCTGTGTTGGCATAGCTCCAACAAAAACTTTAGCAAAGATTGCTCAGTACGGTGCCAAAAAATATCCAGGCACGGCTGGTGTTGTTGATCTATCAGATCAAAATAGACAAAAACGACTCATGGCATTGGTGCCGGTAGGTGAAGTATGGGGAGTAGGAAGAAAAATTAATCAGAAGTTAGCTGCCATGGGTGTTGTAACTGCTCTTCAACTCTCCGAAATGGACATTAAATTAATTAAAAAACGCTTCAGTAGTGTTCTTGGAAGAACTGTTATGGAATTAAAAGGCTACTCTTGTATAGGTTTTGATGAAAAGCCCGCCACAAAGAAACAGATTATAGTAAGTAGGACTTTCAGTAAGCGAGTTAAAGACCTAAATTCTATTCAAGAAGCAGTAAGTGATTATGCCGTTAGGGCTTCTGAAAAATTAAGGAGAGAAAATCAATATTGCAAAATGGTCTCTGTTTTTATGAGAACAAATTATTTTAGAAAACAAGACAAACAATACAGTGGAATGCTGAGCTGTAAACTCAATACTCCAACAAATGATACTCGAGACATACTCCATGCTGCAAAACTACTTTCCCAAAGAATATATAAAAAAGATTTAAACTTCATAAAGGCCGGGGTTTTATTAAGTGATTTTTATGATGAAGGGGTCTGCCAATCAGATTTTTTTACTCCTCATAAGGAAAGAGAAGGAAGCAAAGGTTTGATGATAACAATTGATAAGATTAATAGATCTGGTGTTGGGAAAATAACTTTTGCAGCACAAGGCATAGAAAAATCATGGTCCATGAAACGTGATTTCCAATCCCCACGCTACTCGACAAACTGGGGTGAACTGCTCGTTGTAAGATAAAATTAGATACCGCTGTGAAATCTAAATAAGGGGTCCGATCTGTTTATAAGAGAAGCCTCAACCTGAGATAGAGGCAACAACCTATCGTGCCAGTCTTCATTAAAGATTTCAGTGTATATATTAAGATACAAATCACAGTGTCGAGATTCCGCCTCATGTAATTTTGAATAAAATGTACTAAGAGAGCTGGGAAGAAAATCTAATAATGAATTGAACCTTTCACAAGATCTGGCTTCAATTAAAGCACAGATTAATAAGCTGTCCTTAAGTCGATTGGGTTCGTCAGGGGAAGATGCTTCGTATAATTCTTTTGCATAAGTTCCTGATCTTAGATTTCTATAATGAAAACCTTCTTTCTTTATTAACTTAAGAACTTGTTCAAAATGCAATAGCTCTTCCCTGGCCAAGGGAGAAAGATATTTTGCTAAATTCTTATCAGGGTAGCGATGAATTAAAGAAATAGCTGTTGTTGCTGCTTTCTTTTCACAATGTGCGTGATCTAATAATAGAACTTCTAAAGAAGAAACAGCTTTATCAATCCAAGCTTGAGGTGTTTTGCAAGACAGGATAGTTTCCCAGGGGCTAAGCACGGTAATGTTTCTCAATCTTAAAATAACGTTGAAAATGCGCTTCCGAAAGACTAAACAATTCACTCTCAATAACTTTTTTTAATTCAAATAAGTTATTTTCTACTCCATCTTTCAGAACTACGCCAAAGTCTTGGAGAGAATCTATTGATTGGCTTGCTTGTCGTAAAAGATCAAAAACCCAACAAAAAGGGTTATCGTCAATGACGTACTTGATATCAAGAGTATCGAGTTGATTCTGTAAAAGCTTTTTGTTAACTATGGATATTTTAGACTCCATGATCTGTGTTTTTAAAGATTCAAGCCTGGATAAAACTGCTATTTTTTGTGAATCCTGATAGCCATTCCAATCTATAACTTCATTCTGGAATCTTTTACAACCCCTACAAACTTCATCACCAAATACGGTAGAGCAAACTCCAATACAAGGTGTTTTTACACTTCTAGTCATTGTTCAGTATCATATATCTAAGTTATTTCAACGCAACTTCTTATGCGGTTTTATGATAAAATTCCGCACCAAATAAAGCATCAAAGGTAATATCATTTATGTTGCAAGAATATAAGAGTCATGTAGAAGAGAGAGCCTCTCTTGGGATTCCTCCACTGCCATTAAATGCAGAACAAGCTGCATCTGTGGTTGAGTTATTAAAAAACCCACCGGAGGGAGAAGCGTCTTTACTGCTGGACCTGATAACTAATAGAACTCCTGCCGGGGTTGACCCTGCTGCGTATATTAAAGCAGCTTTCTTAACGGATCTGGCTAAAGGAGAAGCCACCAGTCCCTTAATTAGTAAAGAAGATGCAACAAGACTGTTAGGAACAATGCTCGGAGGCTATAACGTTGAATCACTTATTGATCTTCTTAAAGACCAAGAGGTGGGCGAGATTGCAGCTGATGGACTCTCTAAAACCTTATTAATGTTTAACTCTAAACACGACGTTATTGAACTGGCAAAAGAGAATAAAAATGCTCAGCGAGTGGTTGATTCTTGGACTAATGCAGAATGGTTTACAAGTAAACCCGAGCTACCAAAAGTAATTAAAGCAATAGTTTTCAGAGTTGATGGAGAAATCAATACCGATGACCTGTCTCCAGCTCCCGATGCACCTTCAAGACCAGATATACCGCTTCACGCACTTGCCATGCTTAAGAAAACCTTTAACGATCCAATAAAAACAATTGATAAACTAGAAGAATCTGGTCTGCCTGTTGTTTTTGTAGGTGATGTAGTAGGAACTGGATCATCAAGAAAATCTGCTACAAACTCTTTGTTGTGGCATATAGGAGATGATATTCCATTCATACCTAATAAAAGACAGGCTGGTATTTGCATTGGAGGAAAAATAGCTCCAATCTTTTTTAATACTTTAGAAGATTCGGGTGCATTGGCTTTTGAGTGTGATGTATCAGATATGAATTTAGGAGATGTTATTGAGATCCATCCTTATGATAAAAAAGTATTTAAAGCAGACTCAGGTGCCTTACTAGCTGAGTATGAATATAAAAGTACAACTCTTTTAGATGGAGTAAGGGCTGGAGGCAGAATACCCCTCATTATTGGAAGAAGCTTAACCGACGAAACAAGAGAAATATTAAAACTTGAAAGCTCAAATATATTTGTTAGGCCAGATGTTGCAGAAAAAAGTGATAAAGGATTTACGCTGGCTCAAAAAATGGTAGGTAGAGCTTGCGGAGTTGATGGAATCAGACCAGGAATTTATTGCGAACCAAGAATGTCCACGGTAGGAAGCCAAGACACTACAGGACCCATGACTAGAGATGAACTTAAAGAACTAGCATGTCTTGGGTTTAATTCTGATTTAGTCATGCAATCCTTTTGCCATACAGCAGCCTACCCTCTTCCAAAAGACGTAGAAACGCAGCACACACTTCCAGAATTTATTCAGACTCGAGGCGGTGTAGCGTTAAAGCCAGGGGATGGAATTATCCATTCATGGCTCAATAGAATGTTATTACCAGACATGGTTGGAACGGGTGGAGATTCACATACAAGATTTCCTTTAGGAATAAGCTTTCCTGCAGGTTCAGGTTTGGTTGCCTTTGGAGCAGCATTAGGAGTAATGCCTCTTGATATGCCAGAATCAGTATTGGTTAAATTTATCGGAAAAATGCAGCCCGGTATAACTTTAAGAGACCTAGTAAATGCCATACCATATGCGGCATTGCAAAGCGGTCAATTGACACTGCCTAAAGAGAGTAAGATAAATGTTTTTTCAGGCAGGTGCTTAGAGATTGAAGGACTTCCCGATCTGAAAGTTGAGCAGGCTTTTGAGTTATCGGATGCCTCTGCAGAAAGATCAGCTTCTGGATGTACTATCAAGCTAAATGAGGAGCCTATAAGAGAATATTTAGAATCTAATATTACTCTTTTAAGGTGGTTGATATCAGAAGGCTACGAGGATGAAAAAACTCTTGAACGAAGAGCTCAGGCTATGGAGGCTTGGCTAGATGATCCTGTTCTCATGGAAGCAGATAAAGATGCAGAATACGCAGCTGTTATTGAAATAGATCTAAACGAAATAAAAGAACCTTTATTGGCGTGCCCCAATGATCCTGATGACATAAAAACATTATCAGAAGTAGCCAATACTAATATTGATGAAGTTTTCATAGGCTCTTGTATGACTAATATTGGTCACTTTAGAGCTGCCGGAAAATTACTAGAAGATGCAACTGACCTCCCTTCTAAGTTATGGGTGTCACCTCCTACTAAAATGGATAAACATCAACTCATTGAAGAAGGTTATTATGAAATCTTTGAAAAAGCTGGAGTTAGACTCGAAATGCCTGGCTGTTCATTGTGTATGGGAAACCAAGCAAGAGTAGAGGCAGCATCTACAGTGGTTTCAACTTCAACAAGGAATTTTCCTAATAGGCTGGGTGATGGAGCTTTTGTCTATCTTGCTTCAGCAGAAGTAGCAGCTATCTGTTCAATTCTTGGGCGAATCCCCACTCCAAAAGAATATCATGAGTACATGAATGAAATAAATACCATGGGTCCAGAAGTCTATCGTTATTTAAATTTTCACCAGATAGCCTCATATAAAGACGCCGCCAAAAACGCAGTTTTACCAACTATCACTATTGAAGAAGTTAAGCTTTAAATTTTTTTAATTAAGCTTTGTTGTCTTAAAAGTTTAGATCTGTCGTTTCTGCTGTCTTCCAGTTTTCTTAAATAATTCTCATCCACATCAGATGTAACATAATTACCATCGAATATAGAGCAGTCAAATTGTTTTATTTCTTCATTGCCTTGTTGTGCAGCGCTAATTAAATCCTCTAGAGATTGATAGACCAACCAATCAGCTCCTATATAACCTTCTACTTCTCCTTCTGTTCTATTATGAGCAACAAGCTCTGTCGTTGCAGCCATATCAATTCCATAAACATTTTGATATCTAATAGGAGGAGCAGCAGATGCAAAATAAACTTTCTTAGCTCCTGAAGACCTTGCCATCTCTATAATTTGACGACTTGTAGTGCCTCTAACAATAGAGTCATCAACCAATAAAACCACTTTACCTTGAAATTCTAAATCAATGGGATTCAATTTCTGGCGTACAGATTTTTCTCTTTTTTCTTGAAATGGCATAATAAAAGTTCGCCCTATATACCTGTTTTTTACAAACCCCTCTCTATACTTAATGCCCAGCGTTGAAGCCAACTGCAAAGCTGACGTGGTGCTACTATCAGGAATTGGTATGACGACGTCTATATCATGATCTGGGTTTAACTTTACAATTTTTCTTGCTAAAGCTTCACCCATTCTTAGTCTAGACTTATGCACAGAAATCTTATCTATCTCAGCATCTGGTCTGGCTAAATAAACATATTCAAATATGCAGGGTGTAGGAATAGGACTATCTATACAAGATTCTATTTCCATGTCCCCTTCAGAACTTATAAATACTGCTGAACCTGCGCTTATATCATCTATAACATCGAATCCTAGAGATTTGAGAACCGTACTTTCAGAAGCAACAATGTAGTCGTTTCCCAAAAGATCATTTTCCTTTGAGCCCAGAATTAATGGTCTGATTCCAAAAGGATCTCTAAAACCTACAACACCCACTCCATTGATCATGATTACCACAGAATAAGCTCCCCTTACGCGTTGGTGAGTTGCTCTGACTGCCGCAAAAATATCCTTAGCTGAAGGCTTAACGGAGCCTTGTTTTTGTAATTCATAAGCAAAGATGTTCAACAGAACTTCGCTATCTGAATCAGTATTCAAATGACGCAAATTCTCATTTACAAGAATGCCTGATAATTCTTCACTATTAGTAAGATTTCCATTATGGGCAATGCTAATTCCATAAGGTGAATTAACATACATTGGTTGTGAAAGCTCTCTATCCTCACTACCTGCCGTTGGATATCTGACATGACCTATGCCCATCTGACCTTTAAGAGTCAGCATGTCTTGGCTACGAAAAACTTCCCTTACCAGACCCAGTTGTTTACGAATATGGAATTTATTAGCGTCTGAGGTCGCTATACCAGCAGCATCTTGGCCTCTGTGCTGAAGAATGGTTAAAGCGTCATAAATAATCGGAGAAACTTCCGATTGACTGACAAGTCCAACAACGCCACACATGTTCTTGGTCTATTTTATATTAAAGTAAGCGATTTAGATTCTCTTTTATTGATTCTACTGAATCATTTTCTAGAATAATTTTAGATTTCAGCTCCCATTCCCTAAGTAAAGGCTCAACATAAACGGCCATCTGCATAGTTATTTCCCTGCAATGAGAATCAAGCCACCAATCTTTTTTCTCTAAGAAATCTATGTTCAGTAAAAAAACACTCAATAAGATAATAGAAACTTTAAGTCCTCCAAAACCGAGACCTAAAATTTTGTCCAAGCCTCCAAGGCCTAGAATGTTAAATGTCTTAGACAGAAGGCTACCAACAAACTTAAAGATAATAAAAAGAATTAAAAATAAACCTATAAAAGAAACTACTTTTTTAATCTCTGGATTTACGATGTATTCTTCAAGATAAGGAAATAAAACAGGGCCAAAGAACCAAGCAGCTACTAAAGACAATACCCAGGCTGCCACTGAAAAAAGTTCTTTTGTAAAACCATTAAAGAAACCACTTACAGCGAAAATACTAATCAATCCAAGTGCTGCCCAATCAATGATTACCATTTTTTAATCTCGATAGTACTGAACTTCAGGAGATACATTTAACAAAGCCTGCACTTCTTTCTTTATTGATTTCACGGTCTCTTCATTAATGTTTGGTCCTATGTTCAAAGTGTATACAACTTTGTCATCTATTACTGAATCTCTTATGTAAGCCTTGAATCCCTTATTGCTCAATAAAGTGAAATCTTTCATCACATCATCTTTTGTTGAATAAGAATTTACCAATATTGACCAAGCCTGCTTATTGTTACCTTTTACTCCATTGAAGTCTTGTTTTAATAAATCTTCCATTTCTTGTATCTCTGGATCTCGATCAAGTTTTAAAGGTATGTCTAATATAGGCTCGTCTAATTCGCTACTAATTTTAAACTCGGGGATGCCTTCCATCTCAAAATCTGATTCATCATTTATTACAAAAGAAAGTACTATAAAACTAACTATAATTGTAATGCAGATGTAAGACGTCTTACTCATATCAAGATTCTAATTCTTTAATTACCCTAAAAGCTTCACTTATTGTATGAAAAGATCCAAAAATTAAAACTAATTCAGTCTCCGGTTCCTCTGAAGCAGTATTAATTGCCTCTTTAATGCTTTTTGTTAGCACCACTTCTTCTGTTACCAATTCAGATAATAAATTAGTTAGATCTACGGATGAAAGGGAACGTTCAATATCCGGAGAAGTGGCATACCATTTAGAAACATACTTCTTGATAGATTGAACCATATCTGAGACATCCTTATCCTGCATTACACCAAATATTGCAGATATCTTATGATCTTTTTTGTAATTCCTTTCTATGTATCTAGATAGTTGCAAAACTGAAGCAGGGTTATGAGAAACATCAAGCAAAAACCTCTTATTAACTAAATCACATCTGCCTTTAAGGTTTGTAGAATTTATTATATTTACTAAATTGGGGTTATTTTCTTTACCTAGTAAGAAAAAAGCTGTTAGTGCGCAAGCAGCTGCTTCTAAAGATAAGTGATCTTGTTTCAAGCCATCTATGACTACTTGGTCTTTTTTTCTATTTAACAAATAAGTCCATCCTGTTTTCGTAAGTTCAATTCTAAAATCTTCTCCCAACTCAAACAGATAAGCATCCATCCTCTTTGCTTCTTCTTTAACACTATTGGGAAGATTATTCTGACCTAAGATAGCAGGTTTATTTTCTCTAAAAATTGCGGACTTCTCTTTACCAATTTCTTCCGTTGTTTTCCCCAACCAATTTTGATGATCTAAGTCCACATTAGTAAGGATGGATATATCAGGACTTACCAAATTAACAGGGTCAAATCTTCCTCCGATACCTATCTCCAATATGGCTAAGTCTAATTGTGCTTCAGAGAAAATTATAAAAGCGCCTAGGGTGGCAAAATCAAAATAAGTCAAACGAGTATATCCTCTTTTTTTTTCTATCTTTTTAAAAGCTTGGATTATCTGGCAATCAGTGACTGGATTTCCATCCAACCTTATTCTTTCATTGAAGTTAAAGAGATGGGGGGAGGTATATGAACCAACTCTCAAACCTTGACTTTTGGTGAGTTCTTGAAGGAATTCCACTGTTGTGCCTTTGCCATTGGTTCCACCAACAATGACAGTATTTTCTGCAAACTTACCTTCAATTAACTCTTGATAAAGAGGTCTGATTCTATCGAGGCTAAAATCATTCTCATTGGGCCTTAACGTCTCAATGTACTTCAGCCAATCACCTAAAGACTCTAAAGGCATCTTTACGAAGCTTTATCTTGTAATTTTATTAAAAGCCTGTGGAGTGTTGAACGCATATCTTTTCGGTGAACAATCATATCAATTGCACCATGCTCTAATAAGAATTCGCTCCTCTGGAATCCTTCAGGAAGTTGAACATTTAAAGTTTGTTCTATGACTCGCGGACCTGTAAACCCTACTAAAGCTTTAGGTTCAGCGATATTAATGTCTCCAAGCATTGCAAGACTGGCAGAAACACCCCCATAAATAGGGTCAATCATCACCGAAATGTATGGTAACCCAGCTTGGTTCATTCTTTCTATAACAGCACTGGTTTTGGCCATTTGGTAGAGTGAAACTAGAGATTCTTGCATCCTTGCGCCTCCGCTTGTTGAAAAACAAACGAACGGTAATTGTTTTTCTAGAGCACGGTTCATTCCTTCAACAAACTTCTGCCCTACAACAGAGCCCATCGAGCCACCCATGTACCTAAATTCAAACGCAGCTGCAACAAGAGGAATTTTATTAAGCTTCCCCTCCATAACCACCAAAGCTTCTTTTTCATTACTAACTTCTTCTGCACTTTCTATTCTGTCTTTGTATTTCTTAGTGTCCTTAAACTTCAACCAATCATTGGTTTTTAGATTAGGTGAAATTTCCTTCATGTCATCAGGGTCTAAGAAAATTTCTAATCTCTTTCTTGCACCTAAACGTATGTGATGGTCACATTTTGGGCAAACAAAAAGGGTAGCTTCTAACTCAGGAACGTAAAGAATATTGCTACAGGAACTGCAGCTCTGCCATAAACCTTCAGGTATGGTAGATTTCTTTGAAGAGCCCTTTCTAATAAAGGAAGGTAGTATTTTTTCAAACCAGTTTGCCATTACTCACTTAATAAAGCAGAAGACAGTTCTTCTATTTTGTTAGATATTTTATCAGAAAGCTGATTCTTTCCTTCTGCAATCAAACTTACCAAGGCACTTCCAACTACAATCCCATCGGAAAGGTCTCTAACGGAGATAACTGAGTCAGCATCTTTAATACCAAAGCCTACCACCACAGGTAAATCAGTCATCGATTGAATAGTATCAACTTTACTTTTAACCTCTACAGGATCAATCTTATTTGATCCTGTAACTCCTTTTACAGAGATATAGTAAATATAACCAGATGCATCGGTACAAATATTTTTGATTCTTTTTTCATCGGTCGTAGGAGCTATAAGCCTTATAAGATCAAGACTATTACTGGAAGCCGCTCTGGTGAAATTCCTACTTTCTTCAGGGGGCATATCTACCAACAAAATACCATCAAGTCCGCTCTTGTATGCTCTGGAGCAAAAGTTTTCAGCTCCCATGGCTTCAAAAGGATTCATATAGCCCATAAAGACTATAGGAGTAGTAGAGTCTTTTTTTCTAAATTGAATTACCAAATCCAAGGCATCTGACAAAGTTGTTTTATTTTCTAAGGCTCTTTCATGTGCATGTTGAATCGTAGGACCTTCAGCCATGGGATCGGAAAAAGAGATGCCAAGCTCCAGAATATCTGCTCCCTTGGAAACCATAACTTCCATAAGGTCCAGTGTTGTTTCTAAGTCAGGATCTCCTACAACTAAATAAGCGACCAAAGCCTTCTTATTTTGCTTCCTTAAATTATCAAAGGTGGATTCAATTCTTTTCATCAAAGATTGATCCCTTCAATTTCAGCTACTGTGTTAATGTCTTTGTCGCCCCTTCCAGATACATTTACTACTATCACTTCGTCTTTGTTCATCAAAGGTGCCATTTTCTTAACATGAGCTAGAGCATGGGCTGTCTCTAGTGCTGGCATAATGCCCTCTATCAAAGTTAACTCTTTAAAAGCCTCTAAGGCTTCTTCGTCATCAGCTACAACATATTCTGCACGTCCTATATCTTTCAACCACGCATGCTCGGGTCCCACTCCAGGGTAATCTAATCCTGCAGAGACAGAATGAGTTTCCTTAATTTGACCTGATTCATCTTGCATAAGATAAGTACGCATTCCATGAAGAATACCTTCTTTCCCATCATTTAGAGGTGCTGCGTGTTTACCGGTTTCTAAACCCAAACCCCCTGCTTCAACCCCAATAAGTCTTACATTCTTGGCATTGATAAAGGGATAAAATAAGCCCATTGCATTTGAGCCGCCTCCTACACAAGCGATTAACACTTCAGGATCTTTATTAAATTCTTGCTTACTCTGAGTAATTAATTCTTCTCCAACCACTGAATTAAAGTCTCTTACAATCTCAGGGTAAGGGTGCGGCCCTGCCACGCTGCCTATAATGTAGTAAGTATCATCAACGTTGGTTACCCAGTCTCTCATTGCTTCGTTCATGGCATCTTTTAAAGTCTTAGTGCCTGAAGTTACTGAAACAACCTCAGCACCGAGTAGTTTCATTCTAAAGACATTCAAAGATTGCCTATTAATATCTTCTTCTCCCATGTAGACAACACATGGAAATCCATGCCTGGCAGCAACAGTTGCCGTGGCTACTCCGTGTTGGCCTGCACCAGTTTCTGCAATTATCCTCTTCTTACCCATGTGCTTAGCAAGCAAAATCTGTCCAACAGTATTATTGATCTTGTGGGCACCTGTGTGGTTTAAATCCTCTCTTTTTAAAAAAACTTTGGCTCCACCTAATTGTTTAGTCCATCGTTTAGCAAAATAAAGAGGGGAAGGCCTTCCAACATAAGCTTTCAGGTCATTTGATACTTCATTTTGAAAGTTTTTGTCCTGTTTTATAAGTTGATATTGTTTATCAAGCTCTTCCAAAGCAGGTATTAGTGTTTCTGGGACATATCTGCCGCCATACAATCCATACTTACCATCACTATCAGGTAAAATTGGGTGTTCTTCAGTCATGAAATTCTCTCACTTTATTTATGAATGTTTGTACTTTATAAGGATCTTTCTTGCCAGGTGAGGATTCTACACTAGAGCTAATGTCAACTCCTGTGCAATTGATCCCACCTAATGCCTCGATAACATTATCAGGATTTAAACCGCCAGCCAGAATGAAGGGTAATTTATGACGATTTTGTATTAAGTCCCAGTTAAATTTATTACCAGAACCTCCAAATGTAACTGGGTTGTAGGAGTCTAATAATAATATTTTGACTCCAGAAAACTCTTCATACGCTGCTTCTAAATTAAATTCTTCTCTTATACTGATCGCTTTTATGAAATCTTTCTTAAAAGACCGGCAGTACTCAGGCGTTTCAGAGCCATGAAATTGAGCAATGGCATTTGGCATTAGATCTAAGCACTCATTCACGCATTCTTCAGACTGATCAACGAACACTAAAACTACTTGGACCTGTTGATTTATAGAATCATAAATTTCTCTGGCTTTAAGCAAATCCAAATATCGAGAGCTATTTTTATACATCATCAATCCTATAGCATCGGCTCCAGCAAGATGAGCAACTTGAGCATCACCTAAAGATGTTATTCCGCATATTTTGATGAAGTGTTTCAAAGTCTTTCCTAAAAAAAGAATTCTAACAGGTTAAAAAAATTCTTTCTTACGCGACAGAATTCTCTATTGAAGGAATTTTAAATTGTTGGGGGTATTGAGGACCAATAAAATACAATCCATCTGCTGAAACCGTCTTACCGGATAACCTGCGATCTTTGCTCTCTACAATACTGTTTAATTTAGAAGCAGTGATATCTTTTTGGCCGACCAAGATTAAAGTGCCAACTATTATTCTAACCATGTTCAACAAGAAACTATTTGCTGTTACATCAATACTAACAAATTCATTCTGTTTAGCTATTTTGATATCGGTAATCTCTCTAACTGGAGAATTAGACTGACAACCTGATCCTCTGAAAGAGCTAAAATCTTTTTCTCCCAGCAAGAATTTAGAAGCTCTTCTCATTGCATTAATATCTAAATCTTGATTAATCCAGAGAGATCTGTTCCCCCAAAGTGCCGAAGGAACTGCGGTATTCCTTATTATGTAACGGTAGGTTCTTGAAAGAGTAGAAAATCTTGCATGAAAGTCATTATCCACCTCTTTTGCCCAAAGAATTACTATATCACCTGGCAATAAAGAGTTTCCCCCCCTTACCCATTCTTGCTCTTTTCTAGAGGCGCATGTATCAAAATGCACCACCTGACCGTATGCATGCACACCGCTGTCTGTTCTGCCGCAAGAGAAAGTCTTTATTGTTTCATTAGAAACTGAGCTTAAAGCAACTTCCAACAAACCTTGAATAGTTTGATCTGTTGTTTTTTGTTTTTGTAGTCCAAAATAATTCGTTCCTTGATATTCAAGCCCTAATGCTATTCTTCTAATCTTTTCAGGCATGAGGAAATTTTTTTAATAAATTCTGAATTACCACTTTATTCTTTTCCGATAATTTCTCTTCTAATAGGACCTCTTGAAGTAATTCTTTTGCCTTTGCCGTCTGACCCATCTCAAACAAACTTCTAGATAGGTTAATTCTTGCTTCATCCGGGTCGCCAACGTCATCAAAATTATCGGTGTTGGTGTCTAGAGGAATTTTTTTTTCGTAACGAAGGAAAGCTAACAACAAAGAGAATAATGCTGATCCGAATAACAGTCCTACGAACCCAGGAAAGCTAACGCCTGTCAGTAATAAAAATTCTATCTCTAGAGTGTTTAGAAATAAGTAGAAATCCATCTTAATTTACTCAAAGATTAGTTCTGCAATTTGGATGCTGTTTAATGCAGCACCTTTAAGAAGATTGTCCGCTACAACCCAGATATTAACTCTATTATCACTCCACAAGTCTTTTCTTATTCTTCCCACTTGAACCATCTCTTCACCATCACCGTCTGTTAGTGCTGTTGGATAATCTACTGCTGCGTCACCGTATTTTACTGACAAACCAGGAGCGTCTCTTAGAACCTTCAATATGGATTCTTCTGTGAGTGCCTTGGCAGTCTTAATATGTACTGACTCTGAATGACCATTGTAAACAGGAATTCTGACACAAGTTGCTGCAACTTCTATACTGGTATCCAGGATCTTGTGGGTCTCTTTAACCAATTTATTCTCTTCCTCTGTGTACCTATTTTCATCAAAATCTCCGCATTGAGGTAAGGCATTAAAAGCAATTGGTTTTGCGTAAACGGAAGGATTAATTTCTCTACCCTTGCTAAAAGCATCTATTTGATTGGTTAACTCTTCAGAAGCCTCCTTCCCCGTTCCAGAGACTGATTGCATGGTTGTTACATCTATTCTTTCAATTAAAAATTCATCATGTATGGGCTTTAAAGCAACGAGCATTTGAATTGTAGAGCAATTAGGATTTGCAATTATTCCGGGCAGTTTATAACCATCCAAAGCATGAGCATTTACTTCTGGGACTACAAGAGGAATGTCATCGTGATACCTAAAGCAAGATGAGTTATCGACTACAACACAACCCTGAGATACCGCTTTAGGTGCATAAACAGAAGAGACTGAAGAACCTGCAGAAAAAAGAGCCAGATCTGTATTCGAAAAATTAAATTCAGCAAGGTCTTCTACAATATGGTTTTGTCCTCTTAAAACAATCTCCTTGCCTTTGGAATTACTACTAGCCAGTAAATTAATATTAGATTCCTGGAAATAATTTTTTTCTAAGATTTTAAGAAACGTCTGACCTACCATCCCTGTAGCGCCAACTACAGCTATATTATTTGCTTTTTTCATTTTAGGTTTTGTAAATTATCTATGACTTTTTGACCAATTTCTCTAGTTCCTAGTTTCTGCTCTTCAGAACCTTCCAAATCATAAGTGCGAAAGCCCTGTTCAAGGGTTTTGTCTATCGCCATCTCAATCTGTGTTGCGGGTTTATCTAATCCAAAACTGTATCTAAGCATCATCGCAGCAGATAAAATAGTTGCCAGTGGATTAGCTAGACCCTTTCCTGCTATGTCAGGAGCAGAACCGTGGACAGGCTCATACATGCCTTTATTTTCTGAATTTAAAGAGGCTGAAGGCAACATGCCAATTGATCCTGTCATCATTGCAGCTATATCCGAGAGAATGTCTCCGAACAGATTGCCCGTAACTATTACATCAAATTGTTTTGGTTCTCTGACTAGTTGCATAGCAGCATTATCAACTAGCATATGAGAAAGTCTTACATCAGGATATTCTTTAGAGAGTTCAGTGATAACCTCCCTCCATAACACGCTGACTTCTAAAACATTCGCCTTATCAACAGAACAAAGGTTTTTGTTTCTTTTTTGTGCTGCCTCAAAAGCTACTCGACCAATTCTTTCGATCTCATCCTGATTGTATATCATCGTATTAAATGCTTCTTTCTTTCCTTCCATTCTCCCTCTGGGCTCTCCGAAGTAAATACCTCCGGTTAACTCGCGTATTATCAAAAGGTCTAAATTTTCTACTTTATTCGCTTTCAGACTGGAAGATGAAGTTAAGTATTTGGATAGAATTGCAGGTCTAAAATTAGCAAATAAATCTAGTTCAGACCTCAAACCTAATAATGCTCTTTCAGGTCTATACTGGTAATCCAATTCATCCCATTTAGGACCTCCCACCGCACCTAAAAGAATTGCATCTGATTCACGTGCGGCTTTTAAAGTATCTTGAGGCAAAGGCTCGCCAGTTGCCTCGTATGCGGAACCTCCAACCAAGGCCTCGCTAAAAGAAAGGTTTAGGCTATGTACTTCATTGACTAACTCAAGGATTGTAGTAGCTTCTTTGCACACCTCTGGCCCTATCCCATCACCTGGGAGTACAAGTATTCTTTTATTATCCTTCATTTCTTTCATTGAAAACCCAAGGGGCATCTAGCGATCTTTTGATCTCAAACTTCTTGATATCTTCTGAGAACTTTAAACTTAAACCTATTTCATCCAGGCCTTCTAAAATACATTCCTTTCTGAAAGGATCAATCTCGAAACGACATAACTCATTACCTTCACAAACTATAACTTGGTTAAGTAAATCGATTTCTATCTCTTTTTTTTGTTCTGCAATATCAAACAATTTAGTTATTATTTCTTTAGACAGTTGTATGGGTAATAAACCATTTTTAAAACAGTTGTTGTAAAAAATGTCGGCAAAGCTCTGGGCAATAACTACTTTAAAGCCGTAATCCATCAATGACCATACTGCGTGTTCTCTGCTTGATCCGCATCCAAAATTATCTTTACTTAGCAAAACATCAGCACCTAAAAAATTTTCTTGATTAAGAATAAAATCTTTATTTATTGGTCTTTCACTGATGTCTTGACCTGGGTAGCCTTCATCTTCGTATCGCCATGCATCAAAAAGATTAGGACCGAAGCCACTTTTTTTTATCGACTTCAAAAACTGCTTTGGAATGATCTGATCAGTATCTACATTATCCCTTGATAAAGGGGTAATCCTGCCAATATGAAAGTTATAGTTATTTTTCATTCAACTAGCTCTCTTACATCAACAAAATTACCAGAAATTGCTGCAGCTGCAGCTGTGGCTGGACTGACTAGATGGGTCCTACCCCCATAACCTTGTCTCCCTTCAAAGTTTCTATTAGAAGTGGAAGCACAATGCTCTCCCTCACCAAGTTGATCTGGGTTCATTGCTAAACACATAGAACATCCGGGGGCTCTCCATTCAAATCCAGCTTCCACGAACACTTGATCAAGTCCTTCTTTGACTGCGGCAGCAGAAACTAAACCTGATCCAGGCACAACAATAGCTCTCTTAATTCTATCGCTTACTTTCTTTCCTTTGACAACTTGGGCTGCAATTCTTAAATCCTCAATACGGGAATTGGTGCAAGACCCTATGAATATTTGGTCCAATTTTATATCCGACGGCTTCATGCCGGGCTTAAGATTCATATACTTTAAAGCATGAGATAAAGACTCTGAAGAGGCTTCAGGAATTGTACCGTCTATATCAATAACCATTTCTGGAGAAGTGCCCCATGAAACTTTTGGCTTTAAACTAGAGCCATCAATATGAATGGTCTCTTCAAAAATAGCGTTTTCATCGCTCATTAATTCGCGCCATTGCTCTATAGCAAGTTTTAGATCATTTCCTTTGGGTGAGTAAGGTCTATTTTGAACGTATTCTAAGGTTTTCTTATCAAAAGCAACCAAGCCTGCTCTAGCTCCAGCTTCAATTGCCATATTGCAAACGGTCATTCTGCCTTCAATTGACATATTTCTTATTACTTCTCCAGAGTATTCTATGGCATAGCCTGTTCCGCCAGCAGTACCTATTTTCTCTATGACGGCCAAAGTAACATCTTTAGGAGATACTCCTTTCGATAGCTCGCCGTCTATGGAAACTTTCATATTCTTCAATTTCGAAGCCACCAGACATTGTGTAGCTAAGACATGCTCTACTTCGGAAGTGCCTATGCCCATCGCAAGAGTGGCTAAAGCCCCATGCGTTGAAGTATGAGAGTCACCACACACAATTGTCATTCCAGGTAAAGTAACTCCTTGCTCAGGACCAACAACGTGAACAATTCCTTGCCTTTTATCTAAAATATCAAATTGTGTAATTCCATGTTCTTTGCAATTATCATCGAGAGTAGTAACTTGAAGTTTTGCAACTTCATCGCTAATTCCTTCCAAGCCGTCCTCTCTATTTGTAGTGGGTACATTATGGTCTGGAGTTGCTATATTTGCAGATATTCTCCAAGGCTTCCTATTAGCCAATTTCAAGCCTTCAAAAGCTTGTGGTGAAGTAACTTCATGTATGAGATGTCGGTCTATGTATAAAAGATGAGTTCCGTCATTTCTTTGGATTACTGCATGAGCATCCCATAACTTATCGTACAAAGTCTTAGACATGACTAATTAATTTTTTGATGGAACTACAGGAGTCGAAGAAACTACGTCAGAATTTTGTGCTCTGTTTCTTAGGTAGTGATCTATAAGAGTTAAAGCCACCATCGCTTCAGCAATAGGAGTTGCACGAATACCTACGCAAGGATCATGTCTCCCTTTAACTTGAACTTTCACAGCCTTCCCTTCCTTATTAACAGTATCGCCTTCTTTGTTGATACTCGAAGTAGGTTTAAGTGCAATACTTAAGAGCAAATCTTGTCCTGTTGAAATACCACCCGATATTCCTCCTGAATTATTAGATTTAAAGCCATCTGGGGTAATTTCATCCCGACTGTCTGAGCCCTTAGAACCGGCAACGGCCATTCCTTCACCAACCTCAACGCCTTTTACAGCATTAATACTCATCAAAGCTTTAGCCAGGTCTGCGTCAAGCTTATCAAAAACAGGCTCACCCAAACCAAGCGGCATGTTCTTAGCATTGATTTGAATCTTTGCTCCTACAGAATCTCCTTCAGATCTCAATAGATCAATGTACTTCTCTATTTCTGGAACTAAAGATCTATCAGGACAAAAGAAGGGGTTTTTATTAACTTCAGAAAAATCAATTGAAGTAATGTTTAATTCACCTATTTGTTTTAAATACCCATGTATTTCTATTCCACAGCTATCATTTAAGTACTTTCTAGCAATCGATCCTGCGGCGACTCTCATCGTTGTCTCTCGGGCCGAAGCTCTCCCGCCTCCTCTATGATCCCTTACTCCATACTTCTGAGTGTAGGCGTAATCGGCATGAGAAGGTCTAAAAACATCTTTTAAATTATCGTAGTCTTTTGATTTTTGATCTTTGTTTCTTATTAAAAGTCCTATAGGCGTGCCTGTCGTTTTGCCTTCAAAGATTCCAGATAAAATCTCAATTTTATCGTCTTCTTTTCTTTGGGTTGTGTACTTAGAGGTTCCTGGTTTTCTTTGATCTAGATAAGCCTGTATATAACCTTCTGAAATCTCCAAACCAGGAGGGCAGCCATCAATGATGCAGCCAAGGGCAACCCCATGACTCTCACCAAAGGTGGTCACAGAGAACGATTTACCGAATGTATTTCCTGACATTTTGTTATCTTAAGCTATTAAAAGGTGTTGAATTATAGATTTTTTATAAGTTTTAGGTATCTAAAACAAGATTTTTTTAAGAATATGCCTATACTCCAACAAAATTAGAGAGTTAAAAGATATGATAAAAGCAGTATTTTGGGATTTTGGTGGAGTCGTAACCTCCAGCCCATTTGAGTCTTTTAACAGATTTGAGGCCAGCAATCAGCTCCCAAAAAACTTTCTAAGGACCGTAAACTCAACTAATCCTGATAATAATGCCTGGGCAAAATTAGAAAAGACTGAAGTCAATATTGAAGAATTTAGTGACCTATTTCTAGAGGAAAGCAAAGCTCTTGGCCACCCAGTTGCTGGAAAAGAAGTGATAGCCCTTCTAAAAGGAGAGGTAAGGCAAGAAATGATAAAAGCCCTAAACGCCATTAAGGGTAAAATGATTCAAGCATGCCTAACAAATAACATTCAATCCATGGATAAAGAATTTGAAGGGAATGTATCTGCCTCAGGTAAGCACAATAAAATTATGGAGTTATTTGATTTTGTTATTGAATCAAGTAAGGAAAATGTACGTAAACCTGATCCCAGATTTTATTTATTAGCCTGTGAAAGAGCAAAAATAGAGCCATCAGAAGCCATTTTCCTAGATGACTTAGGTATCAATTTAAAGCCAGCAAAAGAATTGGGCATGACAACGATAAAAGTTATAGACCCAGGTATTGCTCTAAAAGAACTAGAGTCTTATTTGACCTTTAAAATTCGTTAATTTAAGCCATTAATCCAGCACAATAGCCAGAAGACCAGGCCCATTGGAAATTAAAACCCCCAAGGTGACCTGTGACATCTAAAACTTCTCCTACGAAATACATCTTTGGCTGACTTCTAACCTCCATTGTTTTGGAGCTAATTGAAGAAGTGTTAACACCCCATAAAGTTACCTCCGCTGTCCTGTATCCTTCCGTTGAGGATGGCTTCAAAACCCAGTGGTTAATAAGAGAACCTATTCTTGTTAGATCTTTACGAGATATGTCTTGTATCGAAGACTCAGAAATTAAAGGCCACCAAATCTTTTGTAATTCAAGAACTAAAGATTTACTTAAATAATTCGATAAAAAGCTCCTTAACAATAGCTTATTATTACCTTCTTTTTCTTTCTGAAGCTCTTTAGATACATCTAGGTTCGGGAGTAAATTCACAACAATTTCTTTACCTGGACTCCAATAATTAGATATTTGCAAAATAGCCGGGCCACTGAGACCTCTATGGGTAAAAAGGAGCCCTCCCTTAAAAGATTGTTTCTGACAACTGACTTCAACGTCGACTGATAAGCCAGATAGAGACTCAGCAATTGGCTTGATAAAATCACTAAACATAAAAGGCACTAATCCTGCAGTGGGTTTTACTAAAGGCAATGAAAATTGCTTTGCTAATTTGTATCCGAAGTCGCTGCCTCCTAAAGTTGGTATAGAAAGAGCGCCAGTTGCAATAATCAATGATTCGCATTTAGCTTGAAAAGGTTTGCTTTTCTTCAAATTTTCTCTAAAACCTTTAATTTCATAATTTAGCTTTTCTGGCTCTTTCTTACTCAAAACTTCTACAACTTCTATATTGGTATTTTTTATTATTTCGACTCCAGAAATACTACATTCCTTTTGTAACATATTGACTATGTCTTTTGATGAATGGACACAAAACATCTGATGATCTTTTCGTTCTTCATATTCAATTGCATGTTTTTCTACTAGCTTAATAAAATCAAATGCCGTATATCTAGATAGTGCTGATTTACAAAAATGAGGGTTTTGCGATATAAAATTATCAAACTCTATGGAAGTGTTAGTGAAGTTACACTTTCCTCCACCAGACATAAGAATTTTCTTTCCTATTTTATTAGATTTTTCTACTACTAAAACAGATTTATTCCTAGAAGCAGCAGTGATTGCTGCCATTAGGCCAGCCGCTCCAGCACCAAGAACTATTACATCGTACTGATTTGCTGAGTCGTTTTTTTGAATATTACTCTGCAATCATTAATTCCATAAAATCTGTTACGGAGGTTGACTCTAGTACTTCCTGATTTTCACAAAGTTCCAAAATTGCTTTAGATCTGTCTTCAGAAAACTGTGTTCTAAGATTTCTTTCAAACTTTTCCACCAACAAAGGTATGCCTTGTTCGCGTCTTCTTCTGTGGCCAATAGGATATTCAACTTCCACTCTTTCAGTGCTTGTTCCATCCTTAAAATGTATAACAATTGCATTTGCGATCGATCTTTTATCAGCCTCTAAATACTCTTTGCTATATCTTTCGTCTTCTTCAATAACCATCTTATCTCTCAAAGCATCAACTCTGGGATCAGAGGCAACGTCATCTTCGTAATCTTCTGCTATTAAATCTCCTTTAAGCAAGCCTATTGCTGTCATGTACTGAATACAATGATCTCTATCAGCGGGATTATTTAGCTGACCTTCTTTGCTAATAATTCTTATGGCTGATTCGTGCGTTGTGATGATAATTTTTTCTATGTCATCTAGACGGTCTTTAATTTGTTCGTGAAGGGTTACTGCAGCCTCAACAGCCGTTTGAGCATGAAATTCTGCTGGAAAAGAAATCTTAAAGAGGATATTTTCCATGACATAAGAGTCAAAATCCCTAGGGAGAGAGAAAGCTTTCCCTTTAAATTGGACATCATAAAAACCCCACGTTGGAGCCGTAAGAACACTTGGATAACCCATTTGTCCTTTTAGAGTGATCAATACCATTTGAAGCGCTCTACTGGTTGCATCTCCTGCTGCCCATGATTTTCTTGGTCCTGCATTTGGTGCATGTCGATAAGTCCTTAAACTCTGACCGTCAACCCAAGCTTGGGATAATGCATCGATAGTTTGATCTCTATTTAACCCAAACATGGATGCAATAACAGCTGTAGAGGCTACCTTCACCAAAACCACATGATCCAATCCAACTCTATTAAAACTATTTTCAAGTGCTAATATGCCTTGAATTTCGTGAGCTTTAATCATTCCAGTTAAAACATCTTTTATAGACAACGGCGCTTTGCCTTCATTGATATTTTTTTGTGACAAGTAATCAGCTGCTGCCAATATTCCACCTAAATTATCTGAAGGATGGCCCCATTCCGCAGCTAACCACGTATCGTTAAAGTCCAACCATCTAATAATTGCACCGATATCCCAAGCTCCTTTAACTGGATCTAAAACGTGTTTTGTTCCTGGTACTCGAACTCCGCCCGGTACAGTAGTTCCTTCTACGTATGGCCCCAATAAGTCTTTGCAATCTGAAAAGGTCAAGGCTAATAAACCGCAACCGAGTGTGTCCATTAAACAATATCGTGCAGTATTAAAAGCTTCAGAGCTTTCAATTTCTTTATTCAAAACATAATCAGCAATTTTTACAAGAACGTCATCCGGATTAGGACGAACGTTCGTTTCAACGTTTCCACTCATGGTATTTCCTTATTTTTTAACGATCCGACATTTCAACCCAAACAGAACCGTCAGGACCAATGTAATCTTCACTAGGGCGAATTATTCTATTATCAGCTCTTTGTTCCATTATATTTGCAGTCCACCCTGATGTTCTACCAATCACAAATAATGGGGTAAAAATCTGAGTAGGAATGCCTAAATAGTGATAGGCAGAAGCCATGAAGAAGTCCGTATTAGCAAACATACCCTTCTCTTCATCCATGACCCTCTCAACTTCGTCAGACACCTCATAAAGCGTAGCATCACCATTTGATTGAGAAAGTTTTTCAGACCATAATTTTATAATTGCATTTCTGGGATCTTCGGAACTATAAACAGCGTGACCAAAACCCATAATTTTTTCTTTGTTAGACAGCAACTCTAAAAGGCCGGCTTTTGCTTCTTCACGAGATGAATATTTTTCTATCATATCCATTGCAGCTTCATTGGCTCCTCCATGCAAAGGGCCCCTTAAAGTTCCAATGGCTCCCGTTACACAAGAATGCATATCCGAAAGAGTAGACGCACATGTTCTGGCTGTAAAAGTTGAAGCATTAAAACCATGCTCAGCATAAAGTATTAAAGAAACATCCAAAGCTCTTGCATGTTCTTCTGAAGGCTCCTTGCCGGTTAAAAGAGATAAAAACTGTCCGCCAATGGTTTCATGATCAGTAGCCGTATCGACTTTAACTCCATCGTGAGAGTATCTATACCAATAAGTTATAATCGATGACATAGAAGCAAGAATGCGGTCAGCTGTATCATTTTGATTACTAAAATCACCTTCAGGTTCTAAATTTCCAAGCATGGAACAACCTGTTCTCATTACGTCCATCGGATGAGCGGTCTGAGGAATTCTCTCTAAAACTTCTTTCAATGCTTCAGGTAGAGATCTAAAAGATTTTAGTTTTGTAGAATAGGCATCGTATTCTGATTGCGTTGGAAGACTCCCATAAAGAAGCATATAAGCCACTTCTTCAAAACTAGCTTTTTCCGCTAACTCTTCTATTGCATAGCCTCTGTAAGTTAAACCTTTTCCTGTCTTGCCTACAGTCGATAGAGCAGTATTACCAGCCACTTGACCCCTAAGGCCAGCCCCTCCTAATTTCTTCTCTCCCATAATCTTCCCCTCTTAGTCTTTAAATAATTCGTCTAATTTATTTTCAAAAGAATGATAATCAAGCACTTCGTAGAGCTCCTCTCTGGTTTGCATTTTATCTAAAACTTTTTCTTGAGAACCTTCTTTTAAGATTTCATCGTAGATACCTTCTGCTGCTTTACTCATGGCTCTGAATGCGGAAAGTGGATACAGCACCATGGAAACCCCAGCTTCTTTTAATTGCGCACAATTAAAAAGAGGAGTTTGACCAAATTCAGTTATATTCGCAAGTATAGGTATGTCCAATTCTTTACTCATTGCAATATATTCATCTAATTTTGTTAAAGCTTCAGGAAAAAGAGCATCGGCTCCAGCTTCCTGATATTGAACAGCTCTCTCAATAGCTGAATCCAAACCTTCGCCTGCTAAAGCATCTGTTCTTGCCATTACCACGAAGTCTTGATCCGTTTTAGCATCTACAGCAGCCTTCAATCTATCGACCATCTCATTACACGTTACAATTTCTTTATTGGGACGATGGCCACATCTTTTTTGCGCTACCTGGTCTTCTATGTGCATACCGGCTGCATTAGAATTGATTAAGGATTTTACTGTTCTTGCAATGTTAAACGCACCTCCCCAGCCCGTGTCCGCATCAACCAGAAGAGGAAGTTCAGTGGCATTTGTTATTCTCTCAACATCTATCAAGACATCTTGCAAAGAAGTTATTCCTAAATCAGGAACTCCTAAACTGGAAGCAGCAACGCCCCCTCCGGATAAATAAATAGCCTGATGACCAGATTTTTCTGCCTGTAACGCGGTGTAAGCATTTATTGTGCCTACTAGCTTCAACGGGGAATTCTCAGAAAGAGCCTCTCTAAATTTCATTCCTGCTGAATTAAACTTTTCCATAATCTACCTTTCTATTTGGACAAAATTTGACCTTTTAATAAGGGCCTCTTTTAGCTCCTGATGACTTTCTACACTTCCTATATCAGGAAACTCATCTCTGATATGCTTAGGGGCCTGGAAGAAGACTCCAAAATCTGCTTCCTTTAACATCTGTATATCATTATAAGAGTCTCCGGAAGCAAATACTTCATATTTTAAACTTTGCAGAGTCTGTATAACTATCTTTTTATTCTCATTTTGACGCAGCTTATAGCCTTTAAGCTTGTCTTTATCTACATCTAAGTGATGGCAGACCATGTTTGGAGTGCCGAGTTTTCTAATTAAAGGCCACGCTAATTCATAAAAAGAATCAGAAACTATGGTTACTTGAAAATTATCCCTCGCCCAGTCCAAAAATTCTTTTGCACCTTCAAAAGGCTCCATTTTATCAACTAAATTATTAAGGTCACTCATGGATATGTTCATTGAATTAACCAAATTCATTCTCATATCCATCAACTCTGAATAGTCCCTTATGTTCTGGGTGGTTAAATTAAACTCGTCTTCACCAGTTTGCTTGGCTACTTCAGACCATATTTCTGGAATCAACACGCCTTCAAGGTCTAAACACAAATATTCCATAGTTATTTTCCATCAAAAAATTATTCAAAAGAAGTGAGGCGAGGATTCTATACTCTTTAAAAAAAAATTAAAGCTAATGGCTCATGCTTATCACGTGTGCAGTAGGCACAAAAGTGGAGGCAGAAGAACAATTCTCTATCTGATCATCAAAAAAAATGTCAGCATCAAAAACTCTTAAAAAACTACCTTTATCAAGACCTCCTAAAAAAAGACATTCATCAATTCTTATTCCCCAATCTCTTAATGTTCTAATTACTCTTTCATGAGAAGGAGCTGATCTTGCCGTGACAAGTGCAATTTTTATAGGGCAATTTGAAGGAGTGAATTTCTTTTGTAGCTTATGCAATTCAAATAAAAAAGATTTAAACGGTCCTCCGGAAAGAGGAAATTTAGCAAGATTCTTCTCATTTCTTTCAAATGCTTTTATTCCATGCTTGTCATAAATGGATTGAGAGTCTTCAGAAAAAATTACCGAGTCTCCATCAAAAGCTACTTTTAATGTGTCTTCTGAAGACGAAGGAACTGAAGAAGGAAAAATACGCGCTGATGCAACACCATTTTGGATTGAAGACCTGCAATCTGAAGTTTCTGTTGAAAGAAACAAGTGTGCTCCAAATGATTTTGCATAAGAGTGAGGACTTCCTCCACTACAAAAAACAGCTCTTTTAATATCAAGATTATGGTGTTCAATTGAATTAAAAATTCTCAAGCCTGTATCAGATGAATTCCTACTTAACAAAATCACTTCAACGCTTCTTTTGCCATCAATTAGATTGTTTAAAGATAATAGTTTTTTTACCAGAGGGAAGGCTCTGCCTGGTTTGAGAGGAACATTTTCATTAGAAATCTGGAAACTGCGATAAGACTCTAAGCCTTCTTTTGTAAAAATGTCATGACTTAAATCTAAGTCAAATAAAGCACGTGATGTAATACCGATAACAAGCATGATTGATAATAATTATTATACTGTATATAATCACAGTAATCAATCTTTGGAGTTAATATGAAAGGTTTAACAGACAGGCAACAAGAGATATTAGATTTAATAAAATCTAACCTTGAAGAGAATGGACTTCCCCCCACCAGAGCCGATATAGCAAGGACTCTAGGTTTTAAATCTCCTAATGCAGCTGAGCAACATCTCAGAGCAATTGAAAAAAAAGGATTTATCTCGATTCTTGCTGGAGCTTCAAGAGGCATAATTTTAAATACGGAAGAAGACCTTGGCATTCCTGTTATTGGATTGGTTGCTGCAGGAGGACCTATACTTGCTCAAGAAAACATTGAAAAAAGAATTCCTCAAGCTCAAAACATCTTATCTAACAAGATTGATTATTACCTTCGGGTAAAAGGTGACAGCATGGTTGACGTAGGAATTTACGAAAATGACCTTATAGGAGTTAATAAGAATAACCCTGTTAAAGTTGGATCCATTGTTATTGCAAGAATTGGGGAGGAAGTCACGGTAAAAACTCTCGAGTCAATTTCTTCGAAACAAGTAGTTTTAAAAGCAGAAAATTCAGAATACTCTAACATTGAAATAAATCCTGAAAAGGATGAAATAGTTTTTGAAGGGACTTGTGTTGGCCTGTTAAGAGACTTCTCTTAAATAAACTTAAAATCTTTTAAACTAAAAGCATCTCTAACAAGAGTCAGTTGCTCGTCTTCATCTAATTTGTAAAAATCATTAGGGCATTCAACTTCTTTTTCCCCACACTTAATAAATTTTACAAACTTAAAAGCCTTTCCAGGTTTTCTTATTTTAATACCTATAGGCTGCTTAGTATCAGGATGAAACCCCAAGATTCTTAAGGATTTAAGAACAAATTTTTGAGTAGCAATATTTTCATAATCCATATCATGCGGATCGTAATAAGTAACCTTTGGATTTTTAGGTTTATTCTCGGGAGGTAACTTTGTGGCCTTGTTGAATCCATCAAATTCAGTGTATTCACCAAACCTTCCATTCTTTAGCAAGACAGGAATATTACTATTACTCTCGGTAAAAAGAATATTTTCACCTGAATCTCTTTCAATAAGTTCTACTGCCCTATTAAGTCCTATATCGAGTATAAATTCATCTTCATCAGGAGCACCGTATATCTTTTTTTCTTCTTTCATGGTCCAAACACAAGGTCCATTAACGCTCATGTCGGCATAGATTGGCTCATTAAGATCAGGGTGCATTCCCAGATCTTTAGGTAACTCTTGATAAGTTTCCCAATCTGTAGAAAAGTCGAATGGTTTCTTAGTCCATTTGCACTCCGAGCAACCAACGAAGTAACCCCAAGCTCCTGACTTTAGACTTATTTGTTCGGAACATTTTGGACATTCCCGAGTTATTAACCCCTCTTTGGTTTTCGGAAAAATTACATCATGGAGCTCTTCGTTTAATAAATCTAAGACTTGTCTGGTTTTAAATTCATCTTTATTACTTATTTCTACTTCATTAATTTTCTTATTTAAATAATTTTGTAATTCAATCCAAAATTTATCCAAAACCTCTTGCCAGTTTCTATTTCCAGAAGCAATCTCATCTAAATCACTTTCCATGCTGGCAGTAAATTTTGTTTCAATGAAGAAATCCTTAAAAATTGTCTTAAGGTAAGAGGTTAGGACCCTGCCTAAATCAGATGGAGCGATGGATTTAGCACCGTAAGCATATTTCTTCGTTCTCAGTCCTTTTACAATAGTTGCGTACGTTGAGGGCCTTCCAATACCTTCTTCTTCCATTTTCTTAATTAAAGAAGCTTCAGAAAACCTATTGGGAGGAAGGGTAAATTTTTGAAGTGCATCCTTAGATATTAAATCTAAAACAATGCCTTGCACTAAAGTTTCTGGAAATTGGAAATCAGACCCTTTATCTTCTTTTATTAAAACTTCAAAACCTAAGAAAATATTTTTCCTAGATGCTGCCGTAAATGTATATTTCTCATCTGAAGTCATAATAGTTAGGACTTTTCTTTCATATCTTGAATTAACCATTTGACTAGCAAGCGTCCTATTCCATATAAGCTCATAAAGCCTCTCTTCATCTGCAGAAACGTTGATATCTTTTGGTGTCGTGGATACATCAGTGGGTCTTATTGCTTCATGAGCTTCTTGAGAATTTTGAACCTTTGATTTGTAGGTTCTCACTTGCTCTGATAAATAAGATTTATCGAATTCTTTTACTATTATATTTCTGACTTCCTGAAGAGGTGGGGGGCCAGGTTTATCTTCAGAAAAAGGTTCGCCAGTATTGGGGGAAGTGCTAATTGATATGCCGTCAGTTCTAAGGTAGGTAATTAAACCTCCTTCGTAAAGTTTCTGAGCCGCACTCATTGTTCTATCTGCAGTAAAACCTAGAGAGCTTGCCGCTGCCATTTGCAGGGTTGAAGTTCTAAATGGTGACTTTGGCGAGCTAGTCTGTGGCTTAGTTTCTACTTCTGACAATATAAATGAAGATGATTCCAGATCAGCCATTACTTTATTGACCGCATTTTCACTTCTTATAGGATTCTTGTTAATAGGACTGTCGCCAATTTTGATAAGATCAGCATCAAATTCTGCCCCTTCGTAGTTAAATTTAGCATTAACAGGCCAATATTCTTCAGGAGTATGGGCATCACGCTCATCCTCTCTTTCACATATTATCCTCAGTGAAGGAGATTGAACCCTTCCAGCAGATTTTGCTCTAGAAACGTGTCGCCAAAGAAGAGGTGAAACTTTAAAGCCAATTAGATGATCAAGTATTCTTCGGGTTAAGTACGCATCTACAAGATCTTGATCAATTTCTCTTGGGTTATCTACAGCTTGTTTAATAGCTGAAGAAGTAATCTCTGTGAACGCAATACGATTAACTTCTACATTTTCTAATAACTTTTTATTCTTGAAATCTGCTTCTAAATGCCAAGCAATCGCCTCTCCTTCTCTATCTGGGTCTGTTGCCAAGTAAAGCTTATCCACTCCTTTACATATTTTTCTAAGTTCTTTGATAGTTTTTTTGCCTTTAGGTGTTCCTTCCCATTTTAGGTCAGTCCAATCTTCTGGGTTCACAGCAGAATCGTTATCAGGCAAGTCTCTGATATGACCCAGACAAGCGGCTACATGCCACTCCTCATTTTTAAAATTTGCGTCAAGGTATCCTTTTATTTTTGATGCCTTTGCACCCGATTCAACAATAACTAATGATTCCATAATAGCCTTATAAAATTTAATCTCTTTTACAGTATAAAGTTCAGAAGGGGTCTTTCTGTCAAGTAAAAAATTAATTCTTACTTTTACAATTTATAATTTTATCGACCAACGAAGGGCCTTCATAAATGAAACCAGTATAAATTTGAACAAGGTCAGCACCCTTATCCACCTTCTCATTGAAAGAATGCAGGTCCATAACACCACCAGAGGCAATTATTGGTAAATCTTTTCCAACAAACTCCCTCACAAGCTCTAGTGTAGAAGTTGAGGGAAGGAATAGAGGCTTGCCACTAAGCCCACCTTTTGCAGAAGAATGATTGTGTTGACTTGTTGTGTTGGTACAAATAATTCCATCTAATTTATTATTTAAGACGCTTTCTGATAGTATTTTAAGATCGCTTCTAGTCATATCTGGAGATATTTTTATTAAGATTGGTGTGTATCCAACTTTCGAAGCAAGCTTTAACTGGAGATCTTTAATAGAAACTAAAAGGTTATTTATATAATCTTTAGTTTGAAGTTCCCGAAGATTCTTTGTGTTAGGAGAAGAAATGTTTATAGCCACATAATCAGCAAGCTTATAAACCTTATCTAAACATATCAGATAATCATCTAAAGCTGATTCTATTGGTGTATCAAAGTTCTTGCCAATACTAATTCCTAAAGGAGTAACAGAAGTCCTGTTTTTTACTCTATCAACTAAATACTCAACACCTTTGTTATTAAAACCCATACTATTTACTAATGCTTTCTGAGATTTAATCCTAAACAGTCTCGGTTTTTGATTTCCTTTTTGAGGCCTAGGAGTAACTGTTCCTATTTCTAAGAAGCCAAATCCTAAAGCAGATAGAGAATCAATATAATCCCCATTTTTATCTAAACCAGCAGCCAAGCCCAATTTATTAGAAAAGTTAATATTTAACAAAGTTGAAGAGTTTGAATCATTTCTTATCTTAAAGCCTAAAAAAGTGATTATTCTTAAGCCTTCTAAAGCTAATTTATGTGATATTTCACTGGGTAAAAAATTAAAAACTTTAGTTATTATTTTTAAAGTGACTAGAATTTTTTTACCCCTTAAATTTGTTTAATTAATTCTAATTTGAAAGTCTACCTTATGTTCGAAAGAAATTTCTAAATTAATTCCTAGGTTTTATTTGACTTAATAAGATAAACTAAGGTTTAATTCATTTTGGAAACCACAAAGATGGACCTTTTAAATTTAAATTGGCAATGTATGATGGAAAAAATTATAACGATTAAGAATAGATTTTTAGCCTCGATAGCAGCTTTTGCAGTTGTTATTTGGCCCCTGACAGCTCTTGCTGCTGAAGACGCTGGTGAAGATGCTAGCGAAGACGGAAGCAAAAAGTCTGAAGAAGGTTCTGCAGCAGGTGAAAATGCTGTAAGGACAGCAGTTGGCGGTATTAACGCAGGAACAGTGGCAGCTATAGTTGCTATTGCAGCAGCAGCAGCTGCTCTTTCTGATAGTGGATCGGGCGGAGGAATGGTAACACCTACACCTACACCTACACCTACACCTACACCTACACCTACACCTACGCCTACACCTACGCCTACACCTACGCCTACAACGGAAGAATACGTTGCAGAAGTTGTAGTTGATGTTCCAGGTGTAGCTGCTTATCAAACGTCAGGTGCTACATCTACTAGAGCAACAGGCGCTACAGCGACCAGAGCAGGAAATTCTACGGCTACTAGATCAACAGGAGCTACATCTACTAGAGCAACAGGAGCTACGGCTACTAGAGAAGGAACTGCTACAGCTACTAGAGTAGGAACTGCTACGGCTACAAGAACTACTGGTGCTACAGCTACAAGAACTACTGGTGCTACAGCTACAAGAACCACGGGAGCTACTGCATCCAGAACTACTGGAGCTACAGCTACAAGAACTACTGGTGCTACAGCTACAAGAACTACTGGTGCTACAGCTACGAGAACTTCGGGCAACACGGCAACGAGAACAACACAAGCCACAAACAACACTGAAACTGAAATTTATGTCATAGCAGAAGGTGCGGTTGCCGCTGCTAACCTATCGGAAACTACTGGTTTTGAAGTTACAGCCGATAATAATGGAGATGGGTATACAGAGGAGTATGTCATAGCAGAAGGTGATGTGGTTGCTTCTAACCTATCGGAAACTACTGGTTATGAACTAACAGCCGATAATGCGGAAGGATAT
>Ga0209425_10000292_pt1 | contig 59561 bp, 59 predicted proteins | sample COG_05_FD_184749 | JGI IMG/M metagenome (GOLD analysis project Ga0209425, IMG submission 184749) | Pelagic Microbial community sample from North Sea - COGITO 998_met_05 (SPAdes) (version 2) | ecosystem: Environmental > Aquatic > Marine > Neritic zone/Coastal water | place: Helgoland, sampling...
TTAGGTAACTCACCAAAAAATAAAAATCCAAAACCAATCGCCCAAATCATTGCTGTAAATCTAAATGGTGAAACAAAACTAATTTCGCCCTGCCGCATCGCCATCACAGAGAATAAATACCCAAAAGAAATTAGTAGACTAGCCTCAATCAAAATCACATAATCACTGGTTGGTGCTTCTTTCCATCCGAGAAAAAGCGTTAAAAATCCAGCAACTGCACAAGTGGGTATTGCTGTTAAAATAGCCACTAACAAAGACGGCACATCGGCGGACAGGCTTCGGGTTAAAACATCCCGCGCGGATGCAAATATTACAGTTATAAGCACAAGGAATGTGTACAAATTAAAATCTGAGCTTGAAGGGTCAATTATCACCAATACGCCACCAAAACCCAGAACGATTGCAATCCAACGACGCCAACCCACTCTTTCACTCAAGAAGATTGCCCCAGCCATACACACTGCTAAAGGAACCGATTGAAGTATCGATAATGCATTCGCCAAGGGCATTTTTTGTATGGCAAATAAAAAAGTCATTGCCGCTATGGCTTCAAACCCAGAACGAAACCCTATAATTGTCGAGTCCCGCCTACTAAGTTTTTTAAAAACATTATCCTGAGTACAAGCAAATAAAATAATGAGCCCAAGACAAAATAGTCCTCGGACAAAAATACTTTGAAAAATTGGTATGCTGCCAAAAGATACTTTCATAAGAGCATCATTAAAAGTGAACGCAAACATGCAGGCACACATATAAAAGGCACCTTTTATATTTGACGAGACGATCAAATGTGTAGCTCGAAATATTTTGACACAAACAGCCCTCTATATGTTTCCATGACATCATAATATTATCAAGGTATATATTTACGCAATGACCATCAGTTTACTTGGACCAGACAAATTCTTTTCTTATAATCACGTATTAGGAACTCAGTATCCACCTTATGTCGATAACTTGATAAGAAAGATATCTCAAAGAAGATACCAAACTAAAATTATCATTTTACTCAGCCGACTGACTACATACTTCCATAAAGCTTTGCAATAAAGTTAATGTCGCTAAAAAAAATTGCTATTTAGTGATAATTTGTTAACAATACGCTACATATTGTGTGTGATCCTTAACAAGTCAGCTTAGTTATTAAAAAATTATATGGAAAAGGAGGTTACAAAATGAATGACAATCTAATAGATCAGTATTCAGACCCAAACAATACGCCCCCATGGACTCAAGCTATTCCACTCGGACTACAGCACGTACTAGCGATGTTCGCATCCAACGTCACGCCAGCCGTGATTATAGCTGGTGCAGCAGGACTCGCTTTTGGAAGTTCCGAGCAAGTTTATTTAATACAAATGGCAATGTTATTCGCAGGTATTGCTACATTATTCCAAACGATGGGTGTTGGCTTTGTTGGTGCACGCTTACCAATTATGCAAGGAACAAGCTTTGCCTTTGTGGGTGTTTTAGCAGGGGTCTCAGCAACTCAAGGATTAGGAGTTGCTCTAACATCGTGCATAGTTGCTGGTTGTCTTCACTTCTTATTAGGTTCCGTGATTGAAAAGATTCGATGGCTTTTTCCCCCGTTAGTAACTGGTTTGGTCATACTGTCAATTGGACTTTATTTAGTTCCAGTTGGGATAAAGTACGCAGCAGGTGGAGCTGCTGATTTTCAAATGGCTGCTGAAAGCTTTGGTTCTATGAAACATTGGAGTGTGGCTCTATGCGTAGTTATTGTTGCCCTAGCCTGTAAGTTCTTTACTAAGGGAGCAATATCAAATGGAGCAATTTTAATTGGGCTTCTTGCGGGTTATATATTAGCCTACATCAGCGGTATGGTGAGTTTTGGATCTGTGGCGAAAGCTAGCTGGTTTACAGTTCTTCAACCGATCCCGTATGGCATTGAGTTTAGTCTTGGAGCCATAATAGCCGTTACATTAGTATCCATTGTGTCCGCCGTCGAAACAGTTGGTGATACTTCAGCCACAACGAAAGCTGGAGCAGGACGGGACGCGACAGATAAAGAAATATCTGGAGCTACCTACGCAGACGGCTTAGGAACTGCAGTAGCTGGAGTTTTTGGTGGTTTGCCAAATACTTCCTTTAGTCAAAACGTTGGAATTGTTGGAATGACGGGTATAATGTCACGTCACGTGGTAACTGTGGCTGGACTTATTTTGGTGGTATGCGGTTTAATACCGAAGATAGGTGGAATAATAGCCTCTATGCCTCTCCCAGTTCTTGGTGGCGGCGTGATTGTTATGTTTGGTATGGTGGTATCAGCAGGGCTAAATATGCTTACAGAGGTTAAGATGAACAGACGCAATATGGTAATTATTGCTGTTTCGTTATCTGTTGGCCTTGGCCTCAACCTAGTACCCTCGGCAGTGCAATACCTGCCTGGGATTGTTAAAACTTTAGCGACGTCTGCAGTTGCGCCAACTGCAATACTTGCTGTCTTCCTAAATTTAGTTCTTCCTGAGGACAGTTAGTACTTACCGAATACATCAGCCATAAAACACTATAATTATGGCTGATGCAAAAATAGTCTAGCCTCTGTAGAAAAACCTGAATACGCCACCCCACCTCAGGGCACTTTGGATTGTTGAGATTGGTTTCCTAAAAACGCTTTCTCAACCAGGTAAAAAAACGTTCTGTGGTCTGTTCTCTATTCCACTCGTTCAAGCTTTCATGACGGGTATCATCTAGGATTTCGCAACTAAAGTCTTTGATACCAGCTTTCAATAATTTTTTTTCAAACGAACGACTATCCTTTCCATAATTTGTACAAGGATCGTCAGAACCGCAAAGCGTATGAATTGGCAAGCTTTTGGGGAGGCGAGTCAAATAATTTATATTACCTGACTTAAACGCTCCTTTTAAAACATCTAACCACATTGAGATTGACACATCGAATCCACATAATGGATCCGCGACATACTTATCAACCTCTGCATTGTCCTGCGATATCCAATCAGCGACAGTCCGGTTTGGCTTAAATTGACTGTTCCAAGCTCCGTACGAAAGTTTCCAAGCCACTAGACTTGGGTGAGCTGAGCCACGAAACAGTTTCTCAATGTGTAATATTCCTTGAGACAATTTAGCCAGCAGCTTTGATTCTGGCCTATTCCAACAGGCTAACCCACTTACTTTTGTTGGGTGCATGAAGGTATAGTTCAATGCTATAATTGCTCCAAGAGAGTGTCCGAAACAAATAATAGGAGCTCCCGGGAATTTCTGCTTAGCAAACTCAATTACGCAATTTTGGTCCTCTAATACAAGGCTTAAACCATTACTGATACCAAAGCATCCAAGTGGAGCATCTTCAGCTTTACTTTTACCATGTCCTCTTAAATCATGTGCAAAAACAGCAAACCCATTTTCAAGACACTTTTCCGCAAATCGGTTATACCTCCCGGCATGCTCTACCATCCCGTGTGTTATCTGAATAACACCCCTAATTGAGCCTGCAGGACTAGCACTATAGAGATTTAATTCTGCGCCGGTAGAGCTTTTAAAATAATTTTGATCCATTTAAGTCCATTTTTTGTGTTAACTCATTTATTATAGCTTTACAAAACACAACTAAACAACCCTGAAGATAAAGTAGATCAGAAAAGATTTTCATCCTGAAACATCAATCCAACCTATCTTGGCAATATTGCAATATTCAGGGAAATAACTTTCAATAACTTCGATGTTAAACGTTTTTAAAATAGAGGTCTGGTCTTCCCTTTGAAGAAGAAACAAGAACGATTTTTTAAGCAATTGTTCTTTTGTTAACTGCCCATTTGAAAATTGGTCGTGAACCTCATCACTTACGAATACTGTATGCTGAGTAACAGATTTTTTATTTATTGTTACTAAGAACTCATCCGCAGAAATATGTTTAACAACTATTGGCTTCATAAATTATATTTTATAAAAAAACTCACACTTGGAAAGCAAAAGTTTTAATTTTTGTTTAAATTTGATGTAAATTAATATCTTTTAAAATTTAATAATATCAATAGTAAATCAACTTGCTCTTTCCCTAAGATGACAATACCAATTACTTCAGGAAATATAGAAAGCAAAGAGATTATGAATGAATTAATTGAGGACGAAAATACAGCGGAAAAAACATACCGAGTAACTTCATCAGAGTTAAAGTCTTTTGTAGAGCGTTTTGAAAGCCTCGACCACCAAAAAAAAGAAATTCAAGAGTTACAAAAGGATATTATGTCAGAGGCTGGAACAAGAGGTTACGATACTAGAATTTTGCGTAAAATCATTGCTATTCGTAAAAAAGATCCTCAAGTTGTGAGTGAGGAAGACGCAGTGCTCGAATTATATAAGGAAGCCTTGGGAATGTAGAATAGTTGACTGTAATTGTTTTCTGTTCTTGATTTTTAATAGTCCAATATTCTTTTAATTGCCCAAATAAAAGTGAGAAATTATCTTACTCCTGACGTAAATAGACCATCACGTTTGTGTAAAAGCTTTATAAATTTTAGAATACGCGAAAATAACCGATTAATTAATGAATTGAGAAACGGAGTAAATCTCTTGTTTGCCTAATCTAAAGCCAAAAAATGAATAATGAGATATTAAAAAATGTCAAAAAATATGCAAGGCATCGCACTTATGGCACTTGGAATGTTCCTTTTTTGTACTGTTGATACGCAAGCGAAGTTTTTAACCTCTACGCTTAATCCAATACAAATAGTGTGGCTTCGTCAATTAGGCCTTCTCTTTGGTGTTGTAATATTGCTCTTCAGTCGAGGGTTAAGAATTTTAAAGACTGATAATTTGAAGCTGCAGATCATTCGAGGTACCATAGTCGTCGTTTCTCCCGTTTGCTTTGTCTCAGCTTTAATGTTTGTTCCATTAGGCGATGCCGTTGCGGTAAGTTTTGTGGCACCGTTCTTCGTAATAATTTTGGCCTCTACATTTCTTGGTGAAAAAATTGGTGTTCACCGTTGGTTGGCCGTAATTCTTGGTTTTTTAGGGACAGTGATTATTATTAGGCCTGGATTAGGTGTTGTTCATCCAGCCGTTTTGCTTGTTTTTGTGGCCGCATCTCTTTTTGCTGTTCGGCAGATCCTGTCAAGGTTTCTTAGCAAATCTGACAATACTATTACAACCGTTGCCTATACAGCTTTAGTTGGTAGTTTCTGGTTAACTTTTGCATTACCATTTGTATGGAAATGGCCAACCTCAAAAAATGAGCTGTTATTGATATTTAGTATTTCTATATTGGCTGCAATTGCTGAAATTTGTGTTATAAAAGCACTTGAACTAGCTGAAGCCACCTTACTGGGGCCAGTCCACTATACTCTCATAATTTGGGGTGTATTTTATGGCTTTGTCTTCTTTGACCAAATACCAGATTTCTGGACATGGATGGGAACAACTCTGATTGTTTTATGCGGCCTTTATACTGTTTACAGGGAACGGATAGCAATAAACAGTTCGCGGTAATAACTGATCCCTAACAAAACGATTAACTACACAAAGCGTATTAGAAAAATTTGTCAAACAGAATTTCTTGGGAACAATACTACTCTAACGAATAATTAAAACTTATGCTTATTCTCTCATCTTCAGACATATTCATTGGTACCTCATGACGCAACCAACTTTCCCACAATAGCACATCTCCAACCTCTGGAGAAATATAAATAAAATTGCGTAATTCATTTCTTATTTTGGGTTTACGCTTAGGAGCGGCCATCATCATTGGCAACCTTGGATCCTCAAATTTGATGGAGCTTACTCCAGTCGGCATGGAAACATACGTCGTTCCACTTATAATACTGTTTGGATGAATATGTGATGTATGCACTCCACCCATCGGCAAAATATTTATCCAAAGGGAGTCAAGTTTTAAGGTCTTTTTATCTAAGTCAAACTCAAGATCTTTGCAGAAATGTGATACATGGTTATCAAGGCTTTCTACTAGATCTGAAAAGATAGGAAACCTCCAGGGTAAGTCCGTCAGTGAAGCATAACTCGTGTAACCAGGATATCCATTTTCTTCGCACCATGTTTGTCCGGCATCATCATCATCAGCAATTGATAAGCAAGTTTGGTTAAGCTCACTTATACTTAATTTTTTTTTTACCTCTGTGAGAGAACCATGATAGAGCCGGGTAACGAATAAGGATTGAATTGCAGACATGCGTTACGATACATCAATCAAATATAAATGGCGATAGTTTTTCTCAGCATACATAAGCCGCTGCCCATTAAGTTTGCACTTTATGACCTAATCCAGAGTCTCCCATGGTACTACTTCAGCTTTACCATCAACAGAGTTGTAAAATACCATTCCACCTGAGGGAACAAATACCCCAGTCACAGCACTTATCACGACCTGATGGGTAACCATTAAATTTAACGATTTCTGTGGAAAACTATTAATTTTTTCATTTAAAATTTGTAAACTTTCTTTTTTGTCTACATGACCGTCAAAAAATGAATTCAACCCAGTAAATGTCGTCCAATCACCCAGATTTAAAAGCTCAGATGTTTCCTTGCATCTGCACCACTCGCTTGACAGAATACTATTGAAATCAATTCTACTTCTTCGAAGGAAGGACCCCAATGCTTTAGCCTGTAGTTTGCCAACGGAATCAAGATTTCGTTGACTACCACAATTGTAAATATCAAACCCTACCGGGTCACCAATTCCTGGTGCTAAAGCATGCCGAACAAATACTATGTTAGGATTTATATTCTGCATTTTATCAGAAAAGTATATTTGCACTTCACTCGCATGACTTACATGGAACAGCCCAACTAAAAAGTATAAAGAAAGGAATAACGCCCACAATTGATGAACTATATGTTTAATCACAGTAGTATTCCTCAGTATATTTTTTTATAATTTAAAAGGCTTAGGACCTTTTTCTATGACAATAAACACTAGTGAGTCGGTTTAATCAATCCTGATAAATATACTCAATCACATAATATATTTACTTTATTTTTTAAAATACTTGAAAAAAATTCTAAAGATTAAATTGAGGTTATAATAAAAAAGGAGTGTCAAATGAATCAAGTTAGTAATTGTCAATCATGTGCTTATTTTGAGGTTACGAGATTCCGGCGACAACATCAAGTTTAGGTCTGTACCGAATAAATCCTCTGGGCTCAGTAATAGATGCCGAGCCATTCGGTTATTGGCCAACTGTACGCTCAAATAATTGGTGTAGGGAATACTCTAATTAATTGTATCTAACGCAGGCAGTGGTAATTTCTTAAAACACTCCGTTATAAATTGCGAATAAATAAGGCGTCTGAAAAAAGTTAGCCAGTTGTTATTCTTACCCACTGTTTGAAGCAGTGTTTTAGAAATGGATCTGCGTCTTTTACGATAGAGTCCAAGTAGTCCTCAGGTATTATAAATAGAATTGTTTTAATTGTTGCCTTTGCAGTAAAAAATCTTGCGTCTTGATCGAGCAAAACTTTCCAGACTCCAACCACCTCTCCTTCACCCAAAACTGCTGTCTTTTTATCATCCTTATACAAACTGATTTCACCAACTTCAATTATAAAGCCTTGGCCGCCTACTTCTCCCTCATTAAACAGGGTTTCACCTTTATCCAATGTTTTTCGACTAAATTTTTGCTGGAGCTGCGATATATTCATTGTTTTTCATACCCAATACCTATAATTCGTTAACTTTTTTAATTAGTTAAATAATGGAATAGCTGGTAATATGATTTACTGATAAATTACAATTTTATGTTACTGACGCAGGAGATAACCACTATAATCCCCCACTATTACAAAAAAGTGATAACTTGTTAAGCTTCTATTCCATATCAGAGTATCACGTGTTTGTACACCTGCCTATTAGTTTCTTAAACTTACTTATTTTTTAATAACCTTAAGAGACGCTGAGGATTAACCATAAATACGCCTGAAAAGAAAAGGCATACCACCGATATTTGCATTGCAAAATAATAGTTTCCAATTCTATCGATCAAGATTCCAGCCAAGAAGGGACCTAGCATCTGACCAAAACTGAAAGAAAGAGTAAGAATAGCGACCGCAGATGTTAATGATCCAGAATATCTATTCTTTCCTTCAAGCAGAGCCAATGCAACAATGCCAGGCATCCCACAACCAAAGAGTGCACAGCCAAAGATCAAAGTATTAAACGTTGCAAATTGCACGGCGCAAAAAACACCGAAAGCACTCAATAAGCATGCGAATGACAGAGATAAATCTTTACCTATAACATCTGATAGTTTTTGCCAGATAAACACTGATGGGGTAGCAGAAATACCTACTGTTAACCATACATAATCGTTCAAAAGACCCCATTGACTCATTTCTGTAGACATAGCAGAAATAAAGGTTCCAAAGATAATGTAACCAATGCCAAAAAGGCCATATCCGATTGCGACCAGACTAAAGGATAAACTAGAATGGTCTGTCGATATAATCGTTTCCACAACAGTTTCGAGTTTAGAACTATCGGCAGGCATAAAGAATAGAACTGGAATAGCCAAGCAACAGCAAATAAGTGCCATAATTAGCCATTGACTGCTCCAATTGAATCCAAATTTACTTGCCGTTGGTACAGCAATGGCACTAATTACAATACCTACTCCAAACCCGCAAAAATGACTCAATTTAAATCTAGATGACTCTAGCACTTCAAACTTTTTAAAAAGTATTCCGGTTCCAATTATTAGAGTTAATGCACTCGATACTCCAGCAATAAACCGAATTATAGTTAGACTAATGAGATTATATGAAACTCCCATCAATCCAGTTGTTATTATCGAAGTGCTAAGTGCTATAAAAAAGCTGCGTCGCTGTTTTATTTGAATAACTGGTATTAGAAGTGGCGTGAGGGAACCTATAAGATAACCAAAGAAATTCCACGATGCTAGTGCACCTAACTGAGTGGAGGAAAGACCTAGTTCACTTTGCATATATGGCAAAATAGGGGTATAAGCAAACCTACCAATGCCTATAGCAATTGCAACCGCCAAGGTGCCTGCAAGTCCTAGTTTCACTGTTATACTAATTGATGACATTTTTTGCCCTACCATCATATCACTAAACATACTCTCTAATGTCTAATGTCTAGTGTCTTGCGAACTGCTATACGCTCATTTACTTTTAGGGTTTACTATTTTTATATACAAATTTTTATTTTAAAACCACAAAGAGAACATCATTTGGTAAATCACGGTGTGTAACTAATTTTGTCGGGCCAAAAGCAGATACACACTTCTCTAACACATGAGCCTTTTCCGAATAATAAATATGACTATTTGTTATCGTCGCAGTCTCTGCAATTTGTAAGTTAAATATCATTGCTTTGGCTGTATACTGCCAACAATGCCAAAGACAATCCCAAACGTACTCCTCCCAATCAAAAATATCAGAAGTAGCAGCTAAATTATATGTTCCAGACATTACGCTATAATCCGTCAGCTCACTTGGCCTAGTCCCAACTCTAAATTTTACCCAATCCTCATCAAATTGTTCATTACAGATCCCAATCAACTTTTGACTGATATCGTAGCCGGTATATCGAATATTGAATTTTTTTTTACTTGATTTTACATAACTTACTAAAGCCCCATACCCACACCCAACATCTGATAATTTTAACTTGGAACTTCGGTCAATTTTATAAATTTCGTCTAAAATAAGTTTAAACCTTAATTCTTGTCGATTTTTTGAAGCCCAAAAAACACCCTCTGGTACCGAACCATATTTTTTATACCTTACCCAATAAGTGTCACTCAACGATTTTTGAAAATCTAGCTTCATGGTTAATATACCCAACCTACTGTCCAATTATAATTAATTTTAATGCATCATTTAGCAGATCATAAATTTAATGTGAAGAAACCCTTTCTAAAAGTTTTCATCTAATTCCAACCAAACAGGAGGACATCCTACGTGGGGATTATTAATCAAATAACTAATGCCATCGAATCTTGAAAAGAGCCACCACAGTTATTAAAAAAATTAGATTGGGTCCATTGCATCGCTAGCTGGCCCGAGTGAAAGCCACTGATCATCCTTAAGGGAATTAATCCAATCTCGGGATGAAGAACCAAAAATATGCTTTCTAGGTCTCAAAGCATCTCGCTGCTCTAAAAAACCAACTCGAATATTAAAAACTGTTTTATCAAAATCTGTTGCAAACAACTGGGTCCCACACTGATCACAAAATCCCTGAATTTTTTTATTGCCGCTATCAGCTATTTTTACATACTCCTTTGGGTTACCTTCAACTGAGAAATTAGCTGCCTTACAAATCACTACCGCCCTGTAGGGAGCTCCACTAAAAACCTGACAATCTGTACAGTGACAAGCCATTGCATTCTCAACGTTGATAACCCCGTTAATACCTATAGCGCCACAATGGCATTTTCCTGAGATTTTCATATTTTAATACTCCTAAAAAAAACAAGATTATCATTATAATCAAATCAGGTCACCCATATTCTAAAAAGAAACTAAACCTTGAAGCGGAAAACGATACGATATAAATTGATTGTACAATTTTTTTGTGACCGTATTATTTATTATATAATGAAAAGCAAACTTAATAATAAGTTTATTATTTCGCTTCCTTCACTCATCAACAAAAAAACTGTGTTTAGGTATTATCACAATTCAATGGCTAACTCCAAAAGAAGGTGGTTCTTTGACAATAATTCAGCAACACTCAAAAAAAATCTTTACCTTAGCAATATGCTTATTTTTAGCTTACTTTTCCTTTGCCCAACTCACGAAAAGTGAAATCGGTCTAGAAACTTTTGAAGAAAATATTCATGGTTCACCCATCACAATAACAAAACCAATTGGGTTAGAGGGTGATCTAATTTTTATTGCACATGGATACGCTGGCTCATCAAGCTTTATGAGACCTATAGCTGTTTCACTAGCTCATGCTGGGTATACAACTATTCGATTTGATTTTAAGGGCCACGGTCGTCATCCAGCTCCTTACTCGGGGGATATAACATCAAGCAGCGGCGCCACCCAGATATTTTTAAAACAGACAAACAAAATTATTGACCACTATCTGGAGGAAAGAAAAAATACTAAAGGAATAATAATTGGACACTCAATGGCATCGGACATAATTTTTCGAGTAGCCTCATTAAACCCTTCGATATTAAGCTCAATTGGAATAAGCAACTACACCGATGTAATCAATAAAACCCAACCTAAGAACGTTTTAATATTGAATGGCGAATGGGAGCCTCGTTTAAGAAAAAAAGCAATTAATATACTTCAGGAGATGGGCATAGATGAACCAAAAGAAAATAGACTCTATGGTTTCTTTAACGATGGTACAGCAAGAAAAGCACTATCAATTCCAAATACGGATCATGTTAGTATTTTGTATTCAACAGTTACGCAAAAGGCTCTAATAAATTGGCTGGATAATATTGAAAATTCTTCTCATACTATCAAAACAAACCACATTGGAATTTGGACTGTAATATTATTAATTAGTCTTACTCTTAGCTTTTGCTTGATTTCTCGACTAATTGAAAAAAAAATATCGCACAAATTTAACATTAATTTAACTAGGTGCTTCTCAGCAAACTTGACTTCTGGGTTGATCACGCCGCTCATATTAAAATTTAATTTTTTTATTTTCGTACCTTTTCCCGCACACAACTACCTCATAAACCATCTTTTGTTATATAGTATAATCACATACATGTTTTTTCCTAAAAGTACATTCAAACTACTAATGAAAAAATTCAACTTTGCAATTTGTATTGGATTATTTTTCTTTTATACTTTTATTTTTGGCGGTGTATTAGATGAATTTGTAAGTTCATTTTACCTTAAATCAACTCGAATCCCTCTTTTCATAGTTCTATTTATTGGATGCATTCCAATGGCTCTCGCAGTACAGATTTACCATGGTGCAAGGCATCACAGTTTCTTAATGGGAAACCTTACAAAAGCATCACTCATTTTATCTCTAGTTTTAGCAATTATACTAAACTCCCCTGATCTTATCATTTTAGCGTACGGAATATTGCTTCTATTATTATTTTTTCTAGTTTTCAGTTTCTTAAGTAATTTTTTAAACAAACATCATGAGAATGTATTATCTGTTGGGGTTGCAAATGGTATAACCTTAGCCTGGACATTTGCTTCTGCCCTCCCGCTATATATCCCTTAATTAATTAAAAAACTTATTTGATCTTTAATATTTTTCGCGATAAAATTAGTACAATTATAGCCTATTCCTATTGACTTTTCCCACAGCGCCAAGTGTTACGATTAAACTATATTTAAAATAAAGGGCTGCGAGCTATGCATTTTCAAAGCGTTTTAAAAGATATCGTAATTGTATCGTGGGCCTTATTTCGAGTTATGATACCAACACTAATTATAGTAAAGGTAGCTCAGGAAACTGGTCTAGTAGATTGGCTCAATCATATATTCAACCCTATTACCCAATTAATAGGTCTCCAAGAAGAATTAACGATCGTCCTCACTACAACAATACTTACAAATCCTTACGCTGGATTAATGGTTTTAGCGTCTATCGGGATCCCTGAAGGGTTCACTATCAGCCAAGCAAGTGTTTTAGCTAGTTTCATGTTATTTACTCATGCAATGCCCGTTGAACTTGCCATATCAAGACAAGCTGGCGCAAAAATTCTATTCTTGGCCGTAGTTCGTATTCTAACAGCTACTCTTTTCTGTTTTCTAGTTCATTATGTTCTTGTTTACTTTAATTTACTTCAAGAGCTTGCAAACTTTACTTTGCTGGAGTTCAAGCCGACATCCAATCTAACTGGCTGGGTGGTTGAACAAATTAAAGGCCTAATCTTCGTTCAGATTGTCATTATAGTATTACTATTTTTACTGGAGTTTTTAAAAATGATAGGTATCGAAAGGCTCATCAGGTTTGTAATGACACCTTTTTTAAGGGTCCTTGGTGTAAGTCAAAATGCTTCAACTATAATTGTTGTAGGACTAACTATTGGTCTAGGATTTGGTGGCGGCCTAATGATCAAGGACGTTCAAGCGGGTAATGTTGAAGGAAAAGATGCTGTTAACGCACTTATCTTTATTAACCTTTTTCACTCATTAATTGAAGATACATCATTGGTTATGCTATTGGGACCAAATTTAGTAATTATTTTATTTGTAAGGGCTATCTTTGTATTATTTATAGTCTATCTTTTGATTAATTTGTTAAAAATTACTCCAGACTGGATCTTCAAAAAGTTTGTTTTGAACGAAAAAGCCTTAGGATTAAAATCTCAAAATACTTAGGTAATTGATATGAAGCCTCGTCGATAAAATTTTGATCCTGAAGAATGTGTAAGCAATTCAAGAACTAGTGTGTGAGCGATTGAAATCATTTTTGTAAAAATTTAAAGGCCTGACTAAGGTCAGCAATTAAGTCCTCCGGATGCTCTAAGCCTATATTTAAGCGCACCAAGCGGCCTCCAAAATCCTTATTAGGCCTCTCAATAGCAGGATATATTATAGCGAGGCTGGTTACACCGCCCCAGCTAAGACCAATTTTAAATATTTTTAGGGCATTTAAAAAGTTTATTACTTTTTCTGGTGGTATTTCTACATTTATCAAAAATGAAAATACACTCGCAGAACCAGTAAAATCCCGTCTCCAAATAGTATGCCCGGGGCACGAAGAAAATGCTGGATGGAATAATAATTCAACCAAGTTACTTTTTTCTAACCAACGGGCTACTGTCAGGGTCGATTTTTCGAGATGGTTTAAACGTACGCCTAGTGTTTGTAAACCACGCAATGCAAGACTGCAGTCATCTGGAGAAACAGCTAGCCCCAATTGCTTAAAAACTTTACCAACCATCTCGTAGCCTATTTGATTTGCGACTGATACCGAACCAAGCATTAAGTCGCTATGACCGCCAACGTACTTTGTTAGTGCCTGAATACTGATATCTACGCCAAAAGAGAATGCATCAAAAAAGACGCCTGCTGAGTAGGTATTATCAATCGCAACGGGAACACCCTTTTTATTAGCTTGGGCAACAATTTCTGGAATATCCTGAATTTCCATAGTGACAGATCCAGGACTTTCGCACCATATTAACGCTGTATTTTCTTTGATCAGGTTTTCAATTCCACTGCCAATCATTGGGTCGTATTGTTCAACTTCAACTCCTAAACCGGCTAATAAGTCTTCTCCTATCTCTTTATTGGGTCCGTAAGCTGAATATGGAACTAAAGCATGACTTCCTGATTTGCAGTAGCTCAAATATACCAAAGCGATTGCGGCCTGCCCGCCTGGAACAATAAAGGTATGTTTTGAACCCTCAATCTCAGAAATACGTGCAGAAAGTTCCAGAGTTGTGGGCGTCCCATATAATCCATAAGAATAACCTGCTTTGGCATGTTCCCAGTGATCTTTTACTGTTTCTTGACTATCAAAAACAACAGTAGACCCACGGTAAACAGGTGTTGCAAGAGAACGAAAATCTGTTCGGGCAAGTGATTGAGGGGATAGTAATTTAGTTCGCCAATCCATTTTTATATCCTTATAGTATTTTACTGTAAGTACGCTTATGATATGATCTATCAAAGTCAATGGATATAAAATTTATTGTCACTTAAATTAAGAAATAAGTAGAAATTACGATAAAATTTCTAAGTGAAGTAAATCAGGAAATTAGAAAAGAATCGACATAAATTATGCGTTGTATCAGTTATTCGAAATTTGGCCCTGCTAGTGAGGTGTTAATGTTCACCGAGGTTCCTACACCTGAGCCTCAAGATGGAGAAGTCCTCGTCAGGCTTCACTTTTCGGGAGCTAACCCATCTGATGCAAAGGCACGCGCAGGAAATCGACCAGGGGTAACAAAGCCTCAATATGAACTCGTAATTCCAAATTCAGATGGTTCTGGCATAATTACAGCAGTTGGCAAAGGTGTTGATACTGTGCGGATAGGCGAAAAAGTTTGGATTTGGAATGGCCAATGGCAACGACCTTACGGTACAGCTGCCGACTTTATAGCCCTACCAAGTGAACAAGCCATCCAAATTCCAAATGGGATATCACTTGAAACTGGCGCATGCCTAGGCATTCCTGGTTTAACCGCTGCACATTGTACTCTTGGCGATGGATCACTAGCTGGAAAAACAATTTTAATATCTGGTGGTTCTGGGTCAGTTGGTAATATATCCATCCAATTAGCAAAGTGGTCAGGAGCTCAGGTGATCTCCACAGGCTCTATAAATAGGTTTGATCATATTTATAATGCTGGTGCAGATCATGTATTTGATTACGGTGATCCTGAATTAGCTAAAAAGATAATGGAAATAAGCCCTTCAGGATTAGATCGAGCAATAGAAGTAGAATTTGGTCAAAATATAAATTTTCTTCACGAAGTTATGAAGCCATATGGAACAGTTTCTATCTATGGGTCAGCAAAGAACATGGTTCCCGTGATCCCCTTCGGACAATACCTTTACAAGGCAATAAAACTCGATATTGCATTGATCTATATATTACCAGAACCAGAACGTAAGTTGGCAATTCAAAATTTATATAGAGCACACAAAGCGGGTGCTCTAGAAACAAAAATTGACACAATTTATAATTTGGAAGATTGTTCTTTAGCACATGACTTAACTCTTAAGCCAGGTCGCAAGGGTGCAGTATTGCTACGAATTATTTAATATTGTTAAATAATAATACTTAACTGACTAACATTAATAACCTAATATTTTTTGTAACAAACCAGCCGTTGATCCATTTAATGTATCGAAGTTGGTTTCAGGTTTGAGCATTGGTAGCAGTTCTTTGGCCATTTTTTTGCCTAACTCAACACCCCACTGATCAAAAGAATTCACATTCCAAACTGATCCCTCAACAAAAGTTCTGTGCTCATAGAGTGCGATAAGAGCTCCAAGAACTTTTGGAGTTAGCTTGGGGTACAGTATAGTCGTGGAGGGTCGGTTTCCAGGAAAACTCTTGGCTAATTTTTTGTTTTGATCCCCAACCATTAGGGACTCTGATTGAGCCAAACAATTTGTTATCAAAAGTTGGTGTTGGTGCTCTAGATCAGATTCATGCCCAGCAGCTCCAACCAAAAACTCGCATGGAACTACTGATGTTCCTTGATGAAGCATTTGAAAAAAAGCGTGTTGTCCATTCGTTCCAATAGCCCCCCAAACTATTGGCGCTGTCTCTCCTATAAGAATATTCCCATCCATACTGGTCGACTTACCATTACTCTCCATATCAAGTTGTTGTAGATATGCAGGCAGGTAAGATAATCTGTGCTCATAGGGCAATATGGCCCTCGTTGAATATTCACAGACGTTTCTATGCCAAAGTCCAACCATTCCAAGTAACATTGGAAGGTTTTGATTTGGTTCCGCATAAAGAAAATGATCATCCATTTCTTCTGCACCAGAAAGAAAATCTAAAAAATTATCTACTCCAATAGCTATCATTACAGACAAACCAATGGGGCCCCATATAGAATATCTACCACCAATAGAATCGGGGAAACTAAAAATACGGTCGGTCGCTATACCCATTTTTGTTGCTTCAATTAAAGCACTAGACACTCCTACGAGATGCTGGCCTATATCCCCAGTAATCCCTCTTTTGAGCCATAAAATCGCAGCCTGTGCATTCGTGATAGTTTCGATAGTTGTAAACGTTTTAGATGCAATAATTACCAAAGTTGTTTTTGGGTTTAAATGTTTTAGAGTGTCCGCGATATCGGCACTATCAATATTAGAAACAAAATGGCATTTCGGACCATCATGATAGGGTGCTAATGCCAAGGCGACCATCTTTGGCCCAAGATCTGAACCACCAATACCAATATTAACGACGTCAGTAAATTTGTCATTTTCTATCGTTGCTACCTTCCCAGAACGCACGTTTGACGCAAACTGCTCCATCCGAATTCGAGTAGTCGATATCCCTTGAACGCTATCCTGACATTCCTCGCCCAAGGTTTCAGAATTACTCCTAAGAGCAAAATGCAAAACTGCCCTTTTCTCAGATTTATTTATTATTTCACCCGAGAACATTTCTTTCCGCTTATTTCGTACATTACTTTGCTCGATAAGTTGAAATAATAAATTCTTAGCTTCCAAATCAATATTTGTTTTAGAAAAATCAAAAAATAAGCCCGCACCCTCTGCACTAAATTTTTTAAACCGAGTTTTATCCTCGAAGAGTGTACTGATTGCCCTCTTTCTATTTTTTGAGTTATTCGCAATTAAAGAGTTCCATACCTGCTGTTTCATTTATAACCCATTTGTGAGGCAGTTTCAGCCATAGACTGAATAATTGCCCATTCTTTTTTTTCAATCAATTCCTTAGGCGCCATCCACGAGCCTCCAACACAAACCACATTTTTTTGAAGCAAATACTTCCCTGCATTGTTGTGATTAACACCTCCAGTGGGGCAAAATCTAATCTCAGGTAGGGGCCCCTCAATCGCTTTCAAAGCATTCACCCCACCGGATACTTCAGCAGGAAAGAATTTCAAGGTTTTATATCCTCTTTCAAGCATTTGCATCCCTTCAGAAATAGTAGAAATACCGGCAAGTAGTGGCAGCCCCTCCTTCTCACATGCACTTATAATACTGCTCGTTATCCCTGGTGACACACCAAATTGTGCTCCAGCTTCGACTGCCTCTTGGACATCCTTTTCACTCAATAACGTCCCAACACCTACAAATGCACCATCAATTTTAGACATTTCGCATATTACAGAGAGGGCATTCTTCGTACGAAGCGTGACTTCTAAAACCTTAAGACCTCCATCCACAAGAGCCTGCCCAAGTGGAATAGAATCTTCGATATGTTCAACTGCGAGTACGGGGATCACTTTTGTTAAACAACAGATCTGTTGGATCCGCTCGGACGAGACACTAGCACTAATTGACTTATTCATTTTGTACCCTCAATGAAAAAAATTACAAATTAACAACCAAAAATTTTTATATTGCCATCATTTAGGAAAAATTGGTCGTCTTAGACTATTACTTTTTAACAATACTTTCAAAAGAACCAGCCCGGCACCAATGTCCTTCAACGTTACCAGTTTAGATATCTGACTTTCTTTATTTCAAATTTTGAGCTTTAGCGAGCATAATGAATATTTGTTTTGCTTTTATCAAATAAAATCGATCGAACTGGGGCCTCATTTTCAGTTGGCATATTTAATGCGACTTCAAGGGCTCTTCGTTTTTGCTCTCCAACAATTAGAAGATGTCGGCTTAATACTGACTTTAAGACAAGAGAGGTAAGTGTTAATCTTTCTTCACCAGCGGAAGGAGAGTTCATGGGCAACACCACTTCATTAGTTTCTGCACTTAAAGCCTCTTCTAACCTGTCAGCATCGGGGAATATTGATGCAATATGAAAATCCTCACCCATTCCCAAAACACAAACATCTATCGGCATTATATTTTTTATCTGTTCTGAGAGATTTCTTAAAAAAGTTTTTCTTTTCTCATTAGTTGGAGCGAAGCTAATTAGTTTTCCGCCAGCAGCAAGGTTTCGCAACAGCCCGCTTCTGATCATACCCGTATTCGAACGAGCATCTGTTTCAGCTACCAAGCGCTCATCTGTTGGAAAAATCACAACCCTATTCCACTGAATATCACAAAAGCTAAGGGCTTTAAATAGCGGTAGCGGAGTTGTTCCTCCGGCTAGGGCTAAACTTACTATCTCTTTTTTATCTAGAGCAACCTTAAGTTTTTTAGCTATGATTTTAGCTAGTTCACTAATTAAAGAGATTTTGTCTTGGTACTCATTCACAACAAACATTATCGTAAATTTCGCCACTTACGGTTTGTTTTAGAAAGCAATTCAGTAGCAGCAGGTGGACCAGACGAACCCGACTTATATTGTTCTGGAGGTTCCTCTGACTGTTTCCATTCACTCTCTAAATGATCAACCCATTTCCACGCTGCTTCCACCTCGTCACCGCGCATAAACAAAGTTTGATCCCCTCGAATAACATCCATTATCAATCTTTCATATGCATCTGGAATATCTTTAGACACATCTCCTAGAGTCTCCGCGAATGTCATATCCAAAGGAACAGACATTAATCTCATACCACCAAGGCCTGGTTCTTTAATGTTAGTAGTCAGGGTTATTCCATCGTTAGGTTGGAGTCGTATTACAAGCTTATTTTGGCTATCGGGCATTTTATCCGTAAATATTGCATGTGGAGGCTCTTTAAAATAAATAGCTATTTCAGAGAGGCGACTTGTCATCTTTTTACCTGTTCTAATATAAAATGGGGTATTTGCCCATCGCCAATTAGCAATAAAAACTTTCACAGCAACAAAACTCTCGGTTCGACTTTTTTTGTTATTCGCATCAATCAAATAGTTTTCTTCAGGGCTATCCCAATATTGTCCTCTTACAATGTTTTGAGGATCAACTTTAGTCATAGCACGGATCACCTTAAGTTTTTCATCCCGAACCGAGTTTGGATTAAACGTTGAAGGTGGCTCCATTGCTGTTAAACAAAGTAATTGCATCATATGGTTTTGAAGCATATCCTTAATTGCTCCTGTGTCGTCATAGTAGCCTCCTCGACCAGATATACCTATGTCCTCAGAAACTGTGATTTGTACGTGATCAATAAAATTTGAATTCCATAAAGGTTCGAACAGTATATTCGAAAACCGCAATGCCATCAGGTTTTGAACTGTTTCTTTTCCTAAATAATGATCAATCCGATAGATTTGCTCCTCTGTGAAATATCTATTCAAAGTCTGGTTCAAGCTACGCGCACTTCCTTCATTGGAACCTAGCGGTTTCTCAATGACAATGCGTGTTAAGTCAGATATCAGTCCTCCTCCAAAAATTTGAGCCGATATTTTTTCAAACAGTGATGGCGCCACCGAAAGATAGAATACTCGCACAACATTTTCTCTAAGAAGTGATTTTAAACCTGACCAGTTTTTTTCTAAACCAGCATCTAGAGCCAGATAAGTCAGATTGGACAAAAACAAATTTAATTTTTGATTTTCAAGATTTTTTAGCTCAAAATGCTCGATTAAAGCCTCTTTAACAAAGGTACGAAATTCTTCCAAACTCATCTTTGTTCGCGCGACACCAACAATAGAAGCAGTAATAGGCATCTGACCTGCAATCAAGCGACTATAGAGAGCTGGAAAAATTTTTTTACACGCTAAGTCCCCAGTAGCGCCAAATATGACAAGATCAAAAGTGTCAACCGGTATAATTCTGGAAACCAAGGATATCTCTTTTCTATTATGACTTTCACCAAAGGGATAACAGTCCAACTCATCAGAGTAATATTAATAGTAGCTGTTTATTGAACTGGCTATTTTTCTACACTTCTTAAAACTATGCTAATAATTTGTCAAATTGCGCTTATCTTTGATACTGGGTCACTGATACACACAGTATCTACTGGGAACAAAATTGTTTGTTAATAGATCTATATACTATAATCTTAGCTATACTTTTTTTTTGGATAAAATTGGGTGCAGCTAGTAACTAAAGAAGAAGATCTGCCTATAGGCCCTAAACAGAGATCGGTTTCATACAACACTTCTTTTTCGCTCAGGTGTAATGTTATAGTACTGGCAAATAAGTCCACGCTTTTTCACTGCTTTTTTAAATCCATAATAGAACAATTAGTGATATAGATAAAAACATGCTCAAAACATAGAAAATGACAGACCCTAAATGAAGCCACTTAAACTTTTTGTTTTTTGTTAGCTCATCTAACTCAGTATCATCCCGTGTATTATTTATATTTGGAACAAAATATAGCCAATTAATGGCAAACAAAACTAAATTTATAACGCTCAGAGCGACACCAAGGATATTCATCAACAAGCCACAAGCTATGGCTGATAAAAGTGAAATGAAAAGACCAGAAGCAAATAGTTTAGGAAATGTTGCTCGAACGATAAGTGCTGCGTTTCTCTGATCAAGAACTTTGAATATTGTTGGAGATACTACTGCTGAAAAGAATAGTAGAATTCCAAGTAAAATTGAGTTGAGTACAATAGTTATCACAATTGTCTTCCCTATTTTTTTTTGTGTTTATATTTGGTTATATTATTGACTTACGCTAACTACTTCTGCGAACATTTATTTCGCCTTACGATATAATACTCGTGTAGAAATTTTCCAACTTTTACTTTCAGACTAATCTGGCCAGCTAGATTTGTTTTTATCGATGGAATTATAATACTCCGCCTAATTCTAACTTGAGTCAGAAGTCTTTTTGCGAAATACTATAATTAACTTTTGTTTAAAAAATTGGATCTAAAATGTCAGGAAAATTAACTTTCAGTAATCTGAAGGACCTCGTTTCAAAGGGATCAATCGATACGGTTTTAACTTGCTTGATTGATATGCAGGGACGCTTAATGGGAAAGAGGTTTCATGCCGTAAACTTTGTGGAAACTTCGTTTTTAGAAACTCATTGCTGCAATTACCTACTGGCTACTGATCTTGAAATGGCAACTCCAGATGGTTACGCTTCTACAAGTTGGCAATCAGGCTACGGTGATTATGTAATGAAGCCTGATTTAACAACAATCCGCCGTATTCCCTGGCTTGAAGGAACAGCTATGGTACTGTGTGATGTGCTTGACCATGAAACTCACAAGCCAATTCCACACTCGCCAAGAGCAATTTTAAAAACACAAATCGAAAAACTGAATCGAATGGGTTTCACCTCGATGATGGCTACCGAATTGGAGTTCTTTCTTTTTGAGGGTACAGCAGATGAAATTCGGAAAAGTCAGTTTCAAAGGCTCAATCCAGTAAGTGGTTACAATGAAGATTATAATATCTTTCAAACATCTAAAGAAGAAAAAGTGATGCGACCAATAAGAAACCACCTATTTGATGCTGGAATCCCAATTGAGAATTCAAAAGGAGAAGCCGAGGCTGGGCAAGAAGAGCTTAATATAAGATACTCAAATGCTCTTGACTGCGCTGATCATCATTCAATTGCAAAACACGCAGTAAAGGAAATTGCGTGGCAGCAGGGCTATGCAGCTTCATTTCTTCCTAAATGGCATAAAGAAAGGGTTGGCAGTGCAACCCATGTTCATCAATCCCTCTGGACCAAAAGTGATCCTGCATTTTTTGATCCAACCAATAAGTTTGGTATGTCAGAATTAATGAAAAACTATTTGGCGGGTTTGATAAACTATGCAGAGGATTATACTTACTTTCTCGCACCCTACGTAAATAGTTATAAGCGCTTTTCTCGAGGTACATTCGCTCCCACTAAAACTGCTTGGTCTGTTGATAATAGGACAGCAGGATTTCGACTTTGTGGCAGGAACACAAAGTCTGTACGTATTGAGTGCAGAATTGGGGGGTCCGACCTTAACCCCTACTTAGCGCAAGCAGCGTTATTAGCAGCCGGGATAGAGGGGATTAAAAAGAAGATGAATCTCCCAGAACCGACCCTTGGGGACATATATGATAATGAAAAATCATCGAGAATACCTGTAAACTTACATGCTGCCACTGAAACCCTTCGAAATTCTACGTTTTTACACCAAGCCTTTGGCACAGAAGTGGTAGATCATTACACTCGAGCGGCAGAATGGGAACAAGAAGAATTTGACCAAGCAGTGACAGATTGGGAAATCATCAGAGGTTTCGAAAGGGCTTAAATGAAAAAAATTGAATGCATTTCACCTATTGATGGCTCAATATATGCTCAACGAAATCTATCAACACTATCTGAGGCAGAGAAATCTATATCTCGAGGCAAAAGTGCACAAATAAGATGGAAAGAAAAATCACTTAAGGAACGTATCGAGCTCGTAAAAGCCGGAGTCGCTAAAATTGGACAACTCAATTATGATATAACTCCAGAGTTAGCCTGGCAAATGGGTCGACCAATTAGATATGGCGGCGAGTTTAGCGGTTTTAATGAAAGAGCTAGTCACATGGCAGCGATTGCAGAGGATGCACTTGCAGATATTAAGATTGAGGATAAAAAGAATTTTCGGCGTGTGATAAAGAGGGTTCCACATGGTATTGTACTTGTAATCGCGCCTTGGAATTATCCATATATGACGGCAATCAATTCAATTGCCCCAGCGTTAATCGCTGGAAATGCCGTGGTTCTCAAACATGCTTCACAAACACCACTGGTTGGAGAACGAATATCCAACGCATTTCATGCGGCAGGTGTGCCAGAAGACATCTTTCAAAATCTATTTTTAAATCATAAAACTACCACCAAATTGATCCAATCAAGGAGCTTTGACTTCATTAACTTCACAGGCTCTGTTTCAGGTGGCAGGTCTATAGAAAGTGCAGCAAGTGGAACCTTTACTGGCCTCGGTCTTGAATTGGGAGGAAAAGACCCTGGGTATGTAATGGAGGATGCCAATATTGATATTGCGGTCGAAACTCTAATTGATGGTGCCATGTTTAATTCTGGTCAATGCTGCTGTGGAATTGAACGTATTTACGTTAATAAGAGGCTCTATCCAAGCTTTATAGAGAAAGCTACTGAAATAGTAAAAAGCTTAAAGCTTGGAAATCCACTTGACCCGACAACGACCCTTGGTCCAATGGCCAATGTAAGGCTAGCAGAGACTGTGCGCAAACAGACTAGAGACGCAATCTCGTCAGGTGCCCAAGCTCTTATTGATCCATCTTTATTTCCAGAAGATAGCGGGACATATCTAATGCCCCAAATATTAGTAAATGTTAACCATTCAATGGATATAATGCGAGAAGAAAGTTTTGGACCTGTAGTAGGTATTATGCCTGTATCTAATGATGAAGAGGCAATAAAACTTATGAATGATAGTCCTTTTGGTCTTACTGCATCACTATGGACGCAAGATATTAAACGTGCCGAGACTATAGCTGACCAAATTGAAACTGGGACTGTATTTCTAAATCGAGCTGATTACCTTGATCCAAGCCTATGCTGGACTGGTTGCAAAGATACTGGTCGTGGCGGAGCATTGTCAGTGATTGGTTATCACAACTTAACCCGCCCTAAATCATATTACTTAAAAAATGATCTATAAAAGCAAAATAAAATTATTATTCCTTAAAACCTTAATTTTCCAAGCCGTATGTAATCACTTTATAAAATATTTAGCTATGTGAATCCATCAGCAGCATTCGCAAAAGAATTTGAAGCAGTTCCAAAAATTATAGCAAAAATAGCAAACAATTCGGAAAAATAGTCTCTATCATACTAAAGCCTTCTTGTTACGACACTAAAATTTTTTGATAAAATAATTGCTTAGCTAACTTTAGGAAAAAATTTTCTAATCTGAAAATTTATTTTAGAGTAATAATTGTAAGTTAACCATAAATGGAAAAAGTATGATATCGGTTCTAAATATGACGGTTCGTATCAATTTACAGCTAACAATGAAAAAATTGTTATTTAATTAGTTTTAGCTAAATGTAGTAAATAAAGTAAGATCTCATTACCCAACAAACACGAAACTATTTCGCAGATTCACCTATATTTTTTAAGTAATTAGCGATTGCTATTCTGTCATCAAAATTAAGGAATTTTGTACTTTCGATAACTTCAGCCATTGAACCTCCCACAACATCAAACTCCGGTGTAAAGCCTGAAAAGAGGTATTCAGCAATATCGTCAACTGACCAAGTATCAATAGACTGTCGGAGATTTGGAATGTTGCCCAAACCCGAGGGGTTTATACCTCCGTTCATCCAGCTTTTAACTTTGAGCCCTCCCATAAGATTACGAGGGGTATGACACTCAGCGCAGTGCCCTAAAGCCTCAACCAAATAACGACCTCTTTCATCAGAGTTCATAACCACCCATTCATCGTTTAAAAACATTGTTTTCCATGGCCCAATTAGGCTCCGCACTGAAAAAGGAAATTGTAATTTATGGGGTTTGTTTAAAGAATCAGAAGTAGGAAGGGTTTGCCAGTAGTCCCACAAATCCACCAAATCTTGGTTCGTAATCCGACTATAAGTTGTATACGGGAAAGCTGGGTAATAATGCCGACCACTCGGGCTTACACCCTTTTTGAGTGCATTAGCGAAATCATTTAATGACCATGCTCCAATACCGAAATTCTTACTCATTGACACATTTGGTGCATAAAATTTTCCAAATGAGGTTACAAACTCTTTCCCTCCAGAAAGAATAATTCGATCATCACTACCTGGAGCAGTATGGCACCCAGAGCAACCAGCGGCATTAAAAATATATTCCCCATTTTTCTGAGAGCCCGTTAAGGAGGTTAGATCGTTAAAAACCTCTTTTTTTGCGCTCGCAATCACATAAAAGCTAACCAAAAAAACTAGTAAGGAAGAAAGGACTACAAAATAAAAAATTATCTTCATAGGCTGACTTATCATTTAAAAAATATCTTTACATCGACCTAATTACGATATTTTGAGTGACAAGACTTACAAGAAGAGCCTAACGCCATCATTGCACTTTGCAATTGATCTTTAGCGTTCACAGTTAATGCCAACTCATGAGCGATAGATTCCAAAGACTGTGCTTTTTTTGTAAAATCCTCAAAATTCTCCCAGATTTCAGTTCCTGCTTCAGATGTTGGATCAATCGCATAAACAGAAAACAACTCTGGTGTATTAGAGGCATTATTCTCTATCGCATTAAAAATTTCTACTATTGCTTCAGTTTCAAAAGGCAGGGTACCACGGCTTACTTTTGACAAATACTTCATGCTTTTAGCTAATTCTTTCATAGCTTCCATTCGAGCCTTTACAATCGGATTAGTGGTGTCTGTGTGAGCTAAACTACTGAAAGCCACAATGACAAAAAGGAGGAAACTGATAAAAAAGGACTTCTTGGAAATCAACGTCATATTTTGGAACTTTCGTTTTTTTCTGATACCTATTAGTGAAAATATTTTAGTGGAAATATTTCAATCATTAATCCATAAATAACAGGTTGTTTGTCTTTCGTCCACTTTCAAGTTTCAAACCATTTAATTAACTAATTTACTACTTAAGCACAGGTATAACCCTCACTGGTTAGGAAAAATTAAGCTATTGTTGAAATTATTTACCCTTGAATAACGGATCCCTTTTTTCCAAGAAAGCAGAAATCCCCTCTTGTTTGTCATCAGTCTGAACTAATGCCGCTTGGGCATACTTCTCCAGCATCAGTGCACCAGATAGACTAGAGTCCATTCCAGAATGAACCATAGCCTTCATTGTTCTTGGCACAAATGGTGCAAATTTAGATAAATGTTCAGACATGCGGCAAACCTCTGCCTTCAAGTCGCTTGGTTCCACAATTCGAGTAATCAAACCAATCTGGAGAGCCCTCTCTGAATTAATTGGTTCTCCCATCAATAGCATCTCCATTCCCCAACCTCGACCAACTATCCGAGGCAATCGAGCTGTTGCACCTCCACCAGGTATAATTCCAAGTTTACCTTCTGGCGTTGCAAATTTTGATTTGGGAGTAGCAATTCTTAAATCACAGCCTAGAGCAACTTCTAACCCACCACCCATACAAATTCCATCAATAGCCGCAATCGTTGGTTTTGGCGTTCGCTCCAGCTTGAGAGCTAACCCCTGTATGATAGGGTCTAAAGCTTTTTTAAGGTCCCTATTTAGAACTTCATTTAGGTCCGATCCTGAAGCGAATGATTTTCCACCTGCCCCTGTTATAGCCAAAACCTTTACATCTGGATCTTGTGCAGATACGTCAACAGCTGCATTAAGTTCTTCTACTGTATCTAAGGATATCGCATTGTGCTTGTGAGCTCGGTTTATTGTTATCAACGCTAAGCTATTTATTCTATCATATAAAATATTTTTATATTGCATTTACATCCTCTTCTAGATTCATTTAGCAATGACAGTTCTTTATTAGACGTCCCTAAGAGAGGTAGTGACTGTAAAATATTTTGTTGAAGAATCCTGGCAATATTTTTTCCTTAAATCACTTTTTATCATAGTTAGTTTATTAATCGACTTTGCTACACAATGGTATATCAACCACTGAACTATTTCCAATAAAAATTCTTACCTTGCAAAAATTTATTTAAAACTAGTTATTTATCTTTTGGGTTAAAAGTAATAAAAAGTTGAAAAAAACAGTACCCAGTGACTACTAATGCAAACAACGCCCAACCAGAATTACCACCAAGGACCTCTAGAGAACCCCAAAGACAGCACGCCAATACTACCGCGATACGTCGCCATAATGGAATAAAAAATTTTAGCTGAAGGTCCATTGCTCTTTTCCTTATGTCTTTACTTTGTTAACATTTCTTGGAGGAAATACTAGATGACCGTTCACGATATTTACGCTCACTCAGAACGTCAACTACATAATTTTATTGATAACAAAATTTTAGACTACACTGACCTCCGCAATTATGATTTCGGACCAAATCAACCGGCTAAAGTATCGCAGTTGTCACCATATATCTCACACCGTGTCCTTTTAGAATATGATATAGTAAAAGAAATTCTCGCTAAACATCCATTACCAAAAACCGAAAAATACATACAAGAAGTCTTCTGGAGAATTTATTGGAAAGGTTGGCTCGAATTACGTCCAAATGTTTGGACAGATTTCGTAAAAGAATCCTCAGTGGGTAATCAAAATCAAGCCTATTTAGACGCTATAAATGCACGAACAGACATAGACTTTTTTAATGCTTGGGTAATAGAGCTCAAAGAGTATAACTACCTGCACAACCATACTCGTATGTGGTTTGCAAGTATCTGGATTTTCACACTTAAACTTCCTTGGCAACTTGGCGCGAGTTTTTTTCTAAAAAATTTATATGATGGGGATCCAGCATCAAATACTCTAAGTTGGCGCTGGGTGGCGGGACTACAGACGAAGGGTAAAAACTATCTGGCAACTAAATCTAATATCGAAAAGTATTCAAATATCACCGTAGGACGAATTGATCTAATCAATAACGCAGTACCTCTAAGTGAAGCATATCAGTATCCAATCCAATCGCTATCACATAATCCAAAATCACGTAGCAGATACAGGAATCTTTTAATTTTTGAAACCGAGCTTAATCAGCAGCACTTAAAAGTAGACTATGCGGGCTATGAAAATATATTTGTTCTACTACTGGGTAATAACAAAAGAAAAATTACGCTTAGCGAAAAAGTCTTAACCTTCAAACGTGATCTTGTTAAAAGTTTTCAAATAACATTTAAGACCCCTCAGATTATCAATACAAAGTTTATTGAAAATTACTGCCAGTCTGGTAAAAAATTAGACGTGATATATCCATTTGTTGGTGAAAATCTAGACTACCTAATAGAACTGCAGTCAACATTTAAAACTAGTTTAAATATGATCTTTAGAAATAATGATATTTATTGTTGGCAATTTGCAAATAAGGGCTATTTCAATTTCAAGAAGAATATCGCTGATATACTAAAGCAGATATTACAAGATGGGACCAGGTGAATGAACGAAAGCGACAAAAGCGAACTTATTCAGATGGCACTTTCCGATAGCATAAGTTTTAAAAGTATATTTGAGCTTTATGGACTGACTGAGAACGAAACAAAAAAGTTTATGCGACAGAATATTTCCACTCGGGCATACAAAAATTGGAGAAGGCGTGTACGTGAGTTCTCAGATCGTCGTCCAAGTTATAAATAGCTGGCGTAAGAAAAGAAACTTTTACCATCCAAAATCAATAACCTGACTTTTCAGCCTCAGACTTAACATTTAAATCAGTACCTTCTAATAGACCTCGTGTCTCGGTAACCATTTTAGATGCTCCTGAAACTAAAACTCGAACATCATTTGAGATCGTCGTGAAATCAAAGCCCCAATTAATAGCTCGAACAGCATACGCCGAGCTTCCACAGTGGATGCCCGCTCGCAATCCTAAGGCTTTTGCTTCAGTTAATATTTTCTTTATCGTTTCTACCATTTCTGGCTCCTCACGATCAAATCCTGGAGCCAATCGACCATTTGTAACTCCAAGTGATAAGTCAGCAGGACCTATATATACTCCATCAAGACCTGGAGTAGAGACAATTGCAGAAATATTTTTAACTGCCTCGGCAGTTTCTATCATTGCAAGCCCAATAACCTGATCATTAGCCTCGCTCGCATATCCAGGTCCAGCAGAAAAATTTACTCTGGTAGGACCGAAGCTTCTTTCACCACGAGGAGGATACCGGAGGCATTTAACAAACTCTTCTGCCTGTTCTTTAGTATTGATCATTGGACAAATTATTCCATAAGCTCCAGCATCAAGAGCTTTCATTATATCGGCAGGCTGGTTCCAAGGCACTCGAACCATTGGGGTCACGCCAGACGCTCGCATGGCTTGCAGCATAGACAGCATACCCTCGTAGCCGATAGCCCCATGCTGCATATCGACGGTGAGACTATCGTAACCTTGTGCCGCCATGATTTCAGCTACAAAGGACGAATTAATTGATAACCAACCATTAAGCGTGGCTTTATTATCTGCCCATTTCATCTTCAACTTATTTGCAATCATATTTCCCTCAAAAGTTTTTTATTAATAAACCAACTACGCCAGCCAATGTTTTGTGATAGTTAAGACCAGTTAAGATCTCGACTCTTTTAATTTCTAAACAGTTTAAGACTTTTTCGCAATCTAAACACCAAGGGATAAGTTTAATTTCGTCTACTAACAGACTATTCCTAATCAACTTCGGATACTCGAACAAGGCGCCGCTCATGAAGAGAACGGTATGCTGTTTCAGCTAAAACCAAAGCACGCCTGCCATCTTCAAAACTTGACAAAGGTGGTGCAGACTTTTCAATGCAATCCACAAAGCCATTAAGACAAGCCATGAAGGCTTCACTATAACGCTCAATAAAGAAAAACTCATAAGGCGAGGCCTTTTCCACGCCATGTTTACTATATCGACGCACCTCGTTGGGCTTGCGATTATCAGAAATTAGCATACCATTTGAGCCCATCAATTCAACTCGCTGATCATATCCATACACAGCTGTTCGTGAATTATTAATGTGGCATTGCTTTCCAGAATCTGTACGTAAAATAAACATTGCACTGTCCACTTCATTCAAATCAGCCCCCAATTTTGGATCGATAAGTGCATTAGCAATTGCAAAGACCTCGGTAGGCTCTTCACCCAGCATAAAGCGAGCAAGATCAAAATCATGGATAGTCATATCCCTAAATAAGCCGCCAGCCGCTTCCAAATATGCTCGAGGTGGGACCTCTGGGTCACGAGAAGTAATGATTACTTGGTGTAACTCTCCAATTTCGCCAGCCAAAACTGCTTCTCGAGCGGAACTGTGTCCAGGATCATATCGACGATTAAAACCAATTTGTACCGGGACAGTAGTTCCAGAAATTTTTTGTGCACAGCGGTTAACCCGATCTAAATCTAAGTCAATTGGTTTTTCGCATAAGACAGGTTTTCCAGCTGCCACACACATTTCGATAAAGTCTGCATGCGTCGACGTCACCGACGCTATTAAAACTCCATCAACATTACTTGAAGAAAAAATTTCCTCGGCAGAATTTACGGATTGCACTCCAAAGGTCCGAGCAACAGTTTGGGCTGACTGTTGATCTGCATCAAATACCATTGAAAGCTCTGTTCTATTGTGGCGATCCAAATTAGCCGCATGCATTTGCCCGATCCGGCCACATCCTATCAATGCAATTCTTATCATTTGCTTTACCCTTTAAAATAATTATAAAATATTACTAGTAGCTCAAAACTGTTGTTCAAATATCGATTTATCAAACTCACTCACTATAAAGTATCAAAATTTAAAAGAACTTTAAATAAAATGTAACAATATTTTAAACAAAATAATACGTTTAATGTTGCCAGAATTAATTTCTGCCAATAGTAATTTCATAAAATCGCCAGTCGTTAATTTAAGTGGAGAGTAAATAATGAGCAGAAAGACAATTCGTCTGACAATGGCCCAAGCTCTTGTACGTTACCTTTGTAACCAATTTACAGAAATAGATGGTGAACGCGTTCAATTGTTTGCCGGAGTGTTTGGTATTTTTGGACATGGAAATGTCACCTGCTTAGGGGAAGCTCTTGAAGCAGTTCAAGAGCAGCTTCCCACTTGGCGCGGCCAAAATGAACAATCAATGGCTCTTGCCGCTATTGGGTTTGCAAAAGCGAAGCTTCGCCGGCAATTAATGATTGCGACGTCATCGGTCGGTCCTGGAGCCACAAACATGGTAACTGCAGCGGGCGTCGCTCACTCGAACCGCCTGCCAGTTTTGTTAATTAGTGGAGATACTTTCGCAAACCGAAGACCAGACCCTGTTTTGCAACAGGTAGAGCATTTTGGAAACCCAACATTAACAGTGAACGATAGTTTCAAGGCCGTTACACGCTATTGGGATCGAATAAGTCATCCAGAACAAATTATATCGTCATTGCCCCAAGCGATAGCAGCCATGCTTGATCCAGCAGATTGTGGTCCCGCCTTTATAGGGCTTTGTCAGGACACTCAAGAAATTGCTTTCGACTACCCAGAAGTATTCTTTGAAGCAACACTCCATACAATACCTCGCCCTCGCCCAGATCGCGTTAATTTAGCTTCCGCTGTGCAAATACTCAAGTCTGCGAAGCGACCATTGATTATTGCCGGTGGCGGGGTCAAATATTCATTAGCTGGAGAATTCGTTGGTAATTTTGCAATGCAATATAAAATCCCTTTGTGTGAAACAATTTCTGGCAAAGGAGCTATCATTCATGAGCATCCAGCATATGTCGGAGGTATTGGCGTAACAGGATCAAGTTCCGCAAATGCGATGGCAGCATCAGCAGATGTAATTTTAGCAATAGGAACTCGACTTCAAGATTTCACGACAGGATCTTGGACAGCATTTTCAGATGATGCAAAGTTTATTTCGATAAATGCGGCCCGATGGGACGCTGTAAAACACCGAGCTCTATCAGTTGTAGGAGATGCTTTAGAAACTATTAAGGAATTAAATTTGGCTTTAACTGATTGGTCTGCTCCTGAAATCTGGATGGAAAAAGGACGAGAAGAAATGGCCACCTGGAATGCAATCATAGACGAAAAGCAAAAACCTACTAATGCAATACTTCCGTCGTACGCTCAAATTATAAAAATTATCCATGATAATGCTAATGATCGCGACCTTGTAATCACAGCTGCGGGTGGCCCCCCTGGGGAAGTAAATAAGGGATGGAGAGTCAAATCTCCAAATACGGTTGATACAGAATTTGGATTTTCATGTATGGGGTACGAAATTCCTGCTGGCTGGGGTGCTGCGATGGCCGATAAAACTAGAACTCCAATTGTAATAATTGGAGATGGTACTTACATGATGATGAACTCTGATATTTATTCATCGGTGCTTAGCGGTCACAAAATGATTGTAATAATACCTGATAACGGAGGGTTCGCCATAATCAATCGGTTGCAAAACTTTAAAGGAGGAGCATCCTTTAATAATTTAATAAAGGATAGCCGAGTAAAAGAGCCATTCTCTGTGGATTTTGCAAAACATGCTGAGTCAATGGGCGCAGAAGCCCGACGGGTAGAAACACTGGATGAGTTGAATGATGCAATGAAATGGGCACAGGAAAATGAGAAAACAACAGTCCTAACTATTCCAACTGACGCATTCGAGTGGACGCCTGGAGATGCAGATTGGGACGTTGGAGTCCCACAAATTTCAGACCGGAAGGAAGTTAATGAAGCAAGAGACTCCCACGATGTTATTCGATCTAAGCAGCGAATAGGAGTCTAACGCTATGAAGGCAAAGCTTGGAATCGCACCTATAGCATGGTGGAATGACGACCTTAAAGAGCTCAGTGATGATGTATCCCTCGAAGAGTGCCTAAGCCAGGCAAGTAGGGCAGGCTTCACAGGAATGGAAACTGGTCGTAGATTTCCAATGGATGCCACAGTCCTTATTCCAATACTCAATCGTTACAATATTTCGGTGTGTGGCGGATGGTTTTCTGGTCTACTTCTCGATGGCGATATCGAAAAAGAAAAAGAACGCATTTCGGCCCAACTGAACTTTTTTAAAGCGGCTGAAGCACCATGCATCGTCTATGGAGAGACCTCACGATCAGTTCAAGGTAAAAAATCTATTCCTCTAAATAAGAAGCCCAAATTATCTGACGGTGAAATAAAATCATATGCTCGAAAAATGACAACTTTTGCAGAGTGGTGTTCAGAACAAGGGATGCCCCTAAGTTATCACCACCATATGGCAGCAGTAATCGAAACAGAAGAAGAGTTAAACGAATTCATGAGCCAATCAGGAGAGGCGCTACCCCTTTTGTATGATACGGGTCATATGGCGTTATCGGGAGGAGATGTCTTAAGAGTTATTGACAACCACCATAAGCGCATTAGTCACGTTCATACCAAGGACGTACGTCAGAGTATAATGAACGGCCTCGATCGAACAAAAGAAAGTTTTCTGGATGCCGTAATCAAGGGGGTATTCACAGTACCGGGTGATGGAGACTTAAACTTTAACTCGATTATAAAGAAACTCGCATCAAAAGGTTATGAAGGATGGTTTGTAGTCGAAGCAGAACAGGATCCGATTGCAAACCCACCATTAAAAATGGCTCAGACCGGTCACAATGAGTTAATGGAAATTATGGCTAATTCTGGATATCAAGTCGAAAAATAAATAGGAAATCAATGAACCGAATTGACGGAAAGATCGCAATTATAACCGGTGGAACCCAAGGTTTGGGAGAAGCTATAGCAAGAAAGTTTTCTGAGTGTGGGGCCGAAGGCATAGTTATCTGTGGCCGAAACTCAAAAAAAGGCCATAACGTTGTTCGATCAATTATGGAACAAAGCAATACAAAAGTTTATTTTGTAGCCTCCGATCTTGAAAAAATCGATGACGTCCAAAAAATAATCCCTGCAGCCGACGAAAAGTTTGGACGTGTAGATATTCTTGTGAATGCAGCCGGGTTAACTGATCGTGGAAACCTTTTAAATACATCCGTTGAGTTGTTTGATAAAATGTTTTCTGTGAATACCCGTGCCCCTTTCTTCTTAATGCAAGATACTGCTAAAATAATGATCCGCGAGAAGATAGAAGGAACAATGGTAAATATTGGATCAGCTTCTGCTCATGCAGGTCAGCCCTTTATCGCACCTTATTGTGCCTCAAAAGGAGCACTTGCAACTTTAACGCGAAATTCTGGATATGCTTTAATGCGAAATAGAATCCGAATAAATCAACTAAACATTGGCTGGATGGCCTCTGATGGAGAAGACCGTATTCAACGCGAATATCATGAGGCAGATGAAAATTGGTTGCAAGAAGCCTCAGCTAGTCAACCCTTTGGGCGATTAATCGATCCTCGTGAGGTAGCCCAAGCTGTTACATTTTTAGCCTCCAAAGATAGTGGCATGATGACTGGATCCGTAATACACTACGATCAGTCAGTATGGGGAGGCTATTCGTCCTCGCCACCATCACCTAGCGAGCCTTTAAAGCAGTAGCTTATACCCTGCGCCTCTAAAATGTATTGGAATTTTGGCCTGGGAATTACCCCAGGCTTAAAAGCTTTACAAAGACGAAACCCTTCGTTTGCGCACTCGACTTTCCCAATTATTTTTTGGCTTAAAACCAAGCTCATCTTTTAATTTTCGGTTAGAAAACAAACACTCATTAGATCCAATTTCAAACTTCATTGGAACACCTGAATAAAACCGTTTTCGGATTTGATCATTATTTAGATCGACAGAATTATTATCGTTACCGACATTAAATACCTCGTAACCTAAACCATCTTTTTGAATGCATAGATCCACAGCCTGTCCTAAATCTCTTGCATCAATATAATTAAAAAGGTTTGGTAATCGAACCTCAGGGTTCTTACTAAAATTTTCAAATAAAAAGCTTTCCTCAGGCTCAATAACATTTCCTATTCTTAAACCATAAATATCAATTCCTGAGCGTCTTTGGAATGCTTTCGCCGTCTCCTCATTAACCACTTTTGACATTGCATAGCTATCCATAGGCCTTGTTGGGTCTTCTTCAGTAATTGGCAAACTTTTTGGCGTGGGTTGACCATGCGAGAAACAAAATCCATAAACCGTTTCTGATGATGCAAATATAACTTTTTTAATACCTAATTTTACTGCAGCTTCAATAACATTATAGGTTCCTAAAACATTAATACGGTACGTTTCATCATCAGGCTTTAATAAAACTCTCGGTACTGCAGCAAAATGAACCACAGCATCTAATCCTATAACATTTTTATTCTGTCTTAATTCGTCTCTATTAAAATGACACGATAAAGCGTTAAAAACCTGACCTGCATTAGTAACATCTAAATGGAGATAATCTAGCCCTTCCTGCTGATGGTTAACCAAGTCACAGTTTAAAACTCTATGTCCTTTATCGAGCAATTGTTTTGCTACGTGTTTTCCAGCTTTTCCACTACCCCCTGTAAGCAGTATTCTCTTTTTCAGTGTCATTAAGTTATTCTTCCTCTTTACTTAATAGCGTTAGATAGTGACCTACACTTCCATAATTCTAAACTTCTTTTTGAATATTGAAAGCTTTTTAAATTGCAGTATTGAACTAAACTTGAATATAATAAAAATAAAGTCTAAGAGGAGAGAAATTAATGATAATCGTTACCGTCACATTTAGTATTCCATCCGATTTAGACGTAATATCGTTAAAAAATAAGTTTTTAGAAACGGCTCCGATGTATAAAGAAACACCGGGGCTAATTCGAAAGAATTATATTTGCGATATAAAAAGTCATATTGCCGGCGGTATTTATTGTTTTGACACCATCAAAAATGCGAAAAGCTGGTTTGATGATGAAAGAATTGAGTGGCTTACAAAAAGATATTCCACACCTACTTTAAATTTTTATGAGAGCCCCGTCATAGTTGATAACGAAAATGATAGGATCCAGTCCTAGTGTAAGGGTGAATAGGAAGACCAATGGTTATAGTATCTTTACATAAAAAAGTAGATATTTAGTAAAAAAAGAATTCTTACGATCACCTTAAAAATTGGTGAGAAACGGCTCCTCTGAAGTACCTTAGAAAAAATGGATGCTCGTCCGTTGCGATTTAGATGTAACGACCCTCCAAAATTATTCCATTGCATTTATCTAGATCACCAAAATACACGACATGCCGATAATCCTGATTATAAGTTCCATCATAATTGCCTCCTGGAGGAGAGCTTCAAACTCCTTTTTTTACTTGCCATGAGGATTTGAAGTTCTACGCAAAATAATGAATTTCGAAGCCATCTGCCGCAGAACCAACTAAGCTCATCGTTAAGCTTTTTTTAAAATATGGAGATAAGGCATGCTTATGGTAGAGACCACGATTATCGACGTACTCATTTTCATGATCGAGACCTAACACATTCTCTGGGTTCATTCCTTCCAGATTCCAACCACTGCTCTGATTTTGACTAAAACCCAGTCTAGAATTGGGATCAAAGTAATCGGCTGTTCTTGGTCGCAAGATTATACCTGAAACTGTTATTTCCATACCTCGAGTTTTTCTTGATATCTTATTCACTTTTAATAGATTTTTATTAAAACAAGCTTTTATAGTTTGAGAAGAAAACTTGTGGGGATTACCCGAATTTGGGAATTTACCTATCGGGTGATTTGGTGTTCCGTTCGATTCTATTCATCGTTTGTTGCCGACAATGGTTTTTGGGACGTAATTATCAATGCTGTAGGCACGGCTTTTTAAAATTAACAGAAAAAAACACCAGCTTAATTTTTTACCATAACCCATCTCTTCCCTCTTACAAAACCTGTAACGTAATTTTTCCTATGTGCTGAGAGCTCTCGAGTCTTGTGTGAGCATCTACCACTTCTTCCATTTTGTAGGTGCTATCCATAACTGGTTTAACTTCGCCCCTGTCAATTAATGGCCATACTTTTTCAGCCAATTCATTTGCAATTTTCGTTTTATTTAAATCAGACTGTGGGCGTAAAGTTGAACCAGTTATCAATAATCGCTTCATCATAATTTTTGTAAAATTAACATTGGCTTCATGACCTCCAAGAAACCCTATAAATACTAACCTCGCGTCATCAGCCATTATGCTAATATTTCGATTAGTATAGGATCCCCCGACCATGTCCAAAATCAAATCCATACCTTCCTGATTTGTTAAATCTTTAAACATTTTTACAAAGTCGTCTCGCTTATAGTTTACAGCAGCTTTTGCCCCCAAATCTTCACATCGGGAACATTTCTCAGCACTTCCAGCTGTAGTGTAGACTTCAGCTCCAAATGATCTTGCAAGCTGAATAGCGGTCGTTCCAATACCACTAGAACCCCCATGTACAAGAAATTTGTCACCATATTTTAATTTACCTCTTTGAAATACATTCGTCCAAACAGTAAAGAATGTCTCACACAGGGCAGCCGCTTGATTCATATCTAGTCCATAAGGAACTCTTAATGCATGACTTTCGTTGGTTGTGACATACTCAGCGTACCCCCCACCTGGAACTAAGGCTGTCACCAAATCTCCCTTTTTCCAACGACCTACTGCTGTTCCTATTGAGGTAACTTCTCCAGAAACCTCCAGCCCAAGACGAGGGTTCGCACCTGCTGGAGCATTATAAAGGCCTTCACGTTGGAGAGCATCTGGTTTGTTTACTCCAGCGAAATGTACTTTTATAAGTATTTCTTGATCACCTGGAGTGGGTATAGGACATTTGATAATTCGTAGTACTTCAGGCGACCCAGGCCGTAAAACATCAACAGCTTTCATATTTTGTAAATGTGTCATAAAATATTTCTCCAAAGTTATTAAAACTTAAAACTTTTATTTTATTTATTTTTAACCACAATCGGTTTAGGATCAAGATGTTTACCTAGCTCTTCTTAAGACAACGCTCCGCCCTAATCGCTGATTTATTTGTCTAATAAAAGCGCCAAGTGAAATAAAAAATAAAGAAGCCTACTAGAACGTTTTATTTTTATAAATGGCAAGATTGTACGCAAACTTTTTTCCACTAAACCAATAATTTCATAAATGCATAACAGCACTGCGCGAATATACCTTTTTCTTAGTCGTCAAGTATGGTGAATATTCATATAATTAAAAGGAAATTTTATGAAAAAATATTTACTACAATATCTGCGACGGGTATTCATAACCTCCTTAGAAAACTCGGCAACCTGTTATGTAAAAAAGGGTCGAGCTAAATATATTTAGTAATTTAAATTAAGTTTTGAATAACTGAAGCTTTAAAAATTTCCGAATAGTAATGGTTACTTATAACTTATGAGACATTTATTTCACGGCCTTAAGTTTGCATATCAGCTATTGAGATTGGATTTAATAAATATAAATCAGAACTTGATAAAGAAAGTCAGTAAATTTACTTTTTTTCAATTGGAATAAATATTCGAAAATATTTGTCGTTTTTCAAAAATTTAATTCTGTACAGAATACAAGGATATAAATGCGCCAGTAGACTGTTTCATCAGGAATGAGAATTTTACATGCATTCCTCTAGAAAAGTAATCAAATTAGAAGATTGGGAACCATTCTTTGGGGCTATGCCTGCGAAGCCTGAAGCTATAACAGGAAATGTCAGGTATATCTACGAAAATGATGACATCATTATATTACATAGCATCGGCATTTTCCCAAATGGGTCAAAACACGCTGTTATGCATATTGGATTACTTTAAGATGGAAAGATTTGGCGGACCGAAACTGCATCAACTCCACTTTTCAATTGACAAAAGCTAGAGTCAGCAAGCCTAAATAAAATAAATAACTCTCATTAAAAAGTTATACTTAGGCTGAAAAATGATTCTGCTAAACTATTTTATTGTGGAGTCAGCTACCTTTTAATGATTTAGATAAAATGAAAAGCATAAAAAGTGGATCGAAGCTTGATACGGGATATATCTAACTCATCGTGAAATACAAGTCTAAATAAACGTCTAAACTTTTCCAAGGAATCCGGTTGAAAAAACAATCTATCGAAATAGTGTGGTTTAAACGCGACCTACGTGTAAGTGATCACAAGCCACTTTATAATGCCTCAGCAGCAGGGGTACCTTTACTCCCCCTTTATGTAATAGAACCAGATTATTGGGCCCAACCATCAGCTTCAAGACGACATTGGTGTTTTATAAATGACTGTTTAAATGAATTAAGTGCAGACTGCTCAACACTGGGTCAGCCACTCATAATAAAAGTTGGCGAAATAAGAAAGGTATTCGAAGGAATTCATAATGAATTTAATGTACTAACTATCCATAGTCATGAAGAAACAGGAGGTGACTGGACATATAAACGCGATATACTTGTTCGTGAGTGGTGCCGTAAAACTTCAATAAATCTTGTTGAGTACCCTAATAATGGGATCGTAAGAGGTCTAAAAGATAGGGATGAATGGGCCAAGATTAGAAACCGCCGAGTACACGAGAAAATCACCCCAACACCCGAAAGAATAAAACCAATCAGAATAAGCTCCTCTGACACAATCCCACTAAAAAATGATTTAATGTTTGGCTTACCAATAAACGGCAAAGTCCAAAAAGGAGGAAGAAAAGAGGCAATATTACTTTTAAAAAGTTTTACTGAAGCACGCGGAAGAGATTACCTTCTTAACATTTCATCTCCGGTAAAGTCAGATAGAAGCTGCTCTCGCATCTCCACACACTTAACCTGGGGAACGATAACAGTAAAAGAAATATTAAACAGCCTGAGACAGAAAACAATTGATTTTAAAGATTCTAAAGAGGGCATTAATAAAAGAAACCTGTCCGCTTTCAAATCTCGACTTGCATGGAGATGCCATTTCATTCAAAAATTAGAGGATCAGCCCAATATTGAGTTTAAATGTATGCATGAACTCTTTGAAGGATTGAGAGAAAATGATTTTAACACCTCTTATTTTGATGCATGGTGTAAAGGAAAAACAGGCTTTCCATTTATCGATGCCTGCATGCGGTTTTTAATGTATAATGGGTGGATAACATTTCGTGCACGGGCTTTACTTGTAAGTTTTGCAAGCTATAATTTATGGCTAGATTGGCGAATGACAGGCCCATACTTAGCTAAATTATTTACAGATTTTGAACCAGGTATTCACTTCAGTCAACTCCAAATGCAGTCAGGCGTTACTGGAATAAATGCAATAAGAATTTACAACCCAATTAAACAATCCCACGATCAAGATAAGAATGGCCTGTTTATAAAAAAATGGCTGCCTGAGCTTCAAAATGTGCCCTTAGGGTTTATCCATGAGCCTTGGCTTATGAACGATACTTTGCAAGATAGATCACGATGTATGATTGGCAAAGACTACCCACATCCAATAATTGAATATAAACCGTCTTATAACAACGCAAAAGAAAGGATTAGGAAAGTCAGAGAGGGGATTTCTTTTAATAAAATATCAAAAAATGTTTTTAAAAATCTTGGTAGTAGAAAGAGTAGAATTGTCCGTTCAAAATCTATAAAGTCTTCTTCCCAAATGTCATTCGACCTATAAATTTAATTGAAAATAAGCTGAATTGGCAGTAAAAAGGCTGAAATTAAAAATAAGCTCTGAAGCGTTAGCTTTCTAATTCCAACAGGCGTTCTGTAGTATTTAGTAGAGACAAAAACTTGTTTCATGCTAAACCTTCGTTAATGATACTTATGACAAATCAGATAAATTAAAAGAGCTTTTACGGCAAAAGGAGCAAAAAGATTTGGGAGATTTACGCAATCGATTGAATTTCAAATTCAATAAAACATCTGCAATTTTCTTAATTCTCTTCTGCTCCATTTTGATAAATTTTAATGGTCTAGCCGTACGAAATATTAATGACGCTGATGCTTTGTTAATTAATGTTTATCGTTCAGTTGCACTGATGAGTTCCGTATCAATATTTCTTCTTATAACAAACAAAAAACCTCTATTCCGACATATTACTTCTATTGGCTGGCCAGGTATTTTTGGTGGTATCTTAATGGGATGTGCAAACATATTTTTCTTACAAGCTCTTACAAATACGACTGTAGCAAATGCACTTTTTACCATCAGCGCAATACCATTTATCACAGCGTTTTTTGGCATTTGTATTCTTAAGAGAAAAACTTGAGTTAGTTACCATGCTCACTATGGTTTTTGCTTCTGTGGGGGTTACTATAATGTTCAGTTCTAGCTTAGACAATGGTCAAATCTATGGAAATACTATGGCGTTACTAACGGCTCTCGTATTTTCATGTTTTGCAATTATTGTGAGAAAATATCGAGCGATCGATATGATCCCAACGCTACTTTTAGCTAGTTTCATAAGCGGCCTTATTGGTTTAATTGCAAGTTTCAACAATCTACAAATTTCATTGCACGATCTTCTATTATGTTTTCTTTTAGGCGGAGTACTCTCTGGTGTTGCTAACTGTGGTTTTATCATAGCTACTCGATATTTAGTAGCAGCGGAAGTCACGCTTTATATGTTTGTTGAATTTGCCTTGGGTCCGATGTGGGTTTGGTTTTTTGCAAATGAAACTATCAGCGCAACAAGTCTGATCGGCGGGTTGATAATCATGCTATCAGTAGCTACGAGATCAATTTTCCAACTTGTGAGGCCCTAAACAATTTGGGAAATACCTAATTATGAAATACTTCAATTAACATTGCTGCCCTACCAAGTTTCCTTTTTACCAAAAAAGTAAGACCCCAATGAAAATATTATCCAAATAGTGTTTTGATATGACACACACTTGTAAGTGAGACACCATTGGTGGCGATAGGGTAAAGGTGTTTAAGGATACCAAAAGCAAGGTCTCACCGAGGTATAAGTTGAAGCCGCGTTCTAAAGACTATGGCCAAGCCATCTAGGCAAGCCTAAGGTTATCAAAACGACTATCAGTTGAGTGAAAATTGAAAATTGTATGACGATAGCCATTGCAGACGAATACTCAATTCCAAGACTTACCACGCTTCTTCAGGAGCAGAGATTGCCGTCATAACCATTTGTCGTTAAAGGCCAGAAAAAGTTCGAGAAATCAGTTTTGGATTCATTAAACTTCCAATACATAAAATATCTATATAATTTTTGTGACGAATATATCTTACCTAATATTTTTGCAGAATTCAATTAAACTTTGCAAAGTAAAATAAATAGTTGCATATCCATATTATCTTTGATCAAGGTTAATCTTCGTAATTTTACATTCATTTTAAAAAACAAATCGTAAAGTTTTACAAAAGGTTCACCCCCATTGTTTGAAATTCTTTCTCATGATATTTTGCCTGTTTTTTCTATGATGGTGCTTGGCTTTATTTTAGGTCGTATAAAAATTGTATCAAAACCTGAGGCAACAACATTAAATCGTATTGCTTTTTTAGTGCTTCAGCCAGCTTTAATCTTTCCTTTAATTAATGGAGTAGACCTAAGTGAACTCTACTTTGATGCAATTGTCCTATATGGCCTTGCTCAAGCAGTTGTATTTTTATTTACACTATTACTAGGAATTCTTATTTTTAAGTGCTCTCTGATTGAATCTTGGTTATTAGCTATGGCCACAGTTTTTGTGAACTCCCTTTTATACATTTGGCCAATCTCATCCCTAATATATGGTAACGAGGGAAATATGCCAATTACAGCTATCGTGGCTTGGGATGCCTCTTTTACTTTTGCATTTTTTATAATAACAACTGATTTGCTGGCAAATAAGCGAGTATCGATGATTGGTACATTGGGTCGATTAATAAGAAACCCAGTTCTTATTTTTATTTTATTGGGGTTATTAACTAACCTGCTTGGAATTGCTGCTCCAGAGTCTATTCTAGTTGCATTTAGATTTGCGGGTGCTGGTGCCGCACCTTTAACGCTATTTGCTCTTGGTGTTATTTTATCAGGCCATCCGATCTGGCCCACAAAAAAAATTACGGTAGTCTCAATTATTAAATTATTTGGCCTGCCGCTTACAGTTAGCCTATTTCTAACATTAGGAGAACAACCAATCCTTTGGAATGATCTCCTATTACTGAATTCTGCTGGACCTGCTGGTGCAATGGCCTTTGCGCTAGCGATGTTGTATAAAGTTAAGACTGATACGATTGCACCAGTTATAATTTGGACCTCCTTGCTAACCTTAATTTCCTTAGCATGGCTTGCATAAATAGAATAAAAAGGCGTATTTAACAATAACTAGGTGAGTGTAAAGATTGTCAAAAATGCAACTAAAACTACGGTTTCTTTCAGTTAAAAAAGTACCTAACCTATCTTGGAGTTCACCTAAGGCACTTACTATCAAGCCACCTATCAAATCACTTCTCATTCTTGTAACCGGTCTAATACTTTTTGGATTTGGTGAGGCTTTGCTAATAGCATCGGGTGTTGGGGTTAGTCCTTGGACCGTCCTAGCTCAAGGTATTACGAATATTACCGGCTGGAGTATTGGCTTTGCTACTTTTATGACAAGTTTGTTTGTATTAATCTGTTGGGTCCCACTTCGACAAACGCCAGGGGTAGGTACTATTCTCAATGCAATAATTATCGCATTAGTGCTTGATTATTTTTTGCCATATTTACCAACATTTGATAACCTTGCTCTGAAAATTACAGAGGCTTTCGTCGGTGTTTTGGTGACAGGATTTGGTGGGGGTATATATTTAATTGCCAATTTAGGCCCAGGTCCAAGAGATGGATTAATGACGGGGCTTCAGGAAATAACTAATTACCCTATTGCTTGGGTACGTAGCAGTATAGAAATTACTGCAATAGTCATTGGATGGTCCTTAGGAGGTACCGTTGGTATTGGAACAATCCTATTTGCTTTAGGCATTGGTCCATCTGTTGCTGCAAGCATGTATGGTTTAAATAGTTTTTTTAAGAAAAATTAGGCCACCCAATAGGCTGTATATTTGTACACAGCCGAAATATAATAATTCTGACACCGTTAAATTTATCTAACTTCATAGTCTGACTTTTTGTTATGTAAAATCTATTAACAATTAACTTTAAAGCCCTAGGCAGAAATTCTTTCTCACAGTTTTTTGATTTAAGTATCAAATGCGGCAACATAAAAAAGCTTAAAAATAGTTATCAACTTATCCTAATACCAGATTTGGCAGTCTAAGTTATTATCAAAAATTTTATTGAGTTTTCCTTTGTAACAGTTAACAGTGATAGATGGATTTTAGTTTTGCAGGCCGCTTAAGCACAAAAACTTTCCTATATATTTAGGCGAGTATTGCTGTTCAGCGAGTAACAAATAACATGGTACAAATATAGTAGATTATTTTAGCCGAATATTACGAAATGTAATCTTATCGATCAACTGGGTGGTAATGTCCGTTATTTCGATTTTACTCGTAATACCTTTTTTCCACGACTCAGATTTTGAAGCCATAATTCTAGCATTTGTTATTCTTGGAGTAGCTCTTGTTTTCCATAAGCTCATCAATTTAATGTTTGAGAACTTGTCTTTTCAAGCTGCCTTGAGAAATAGGGGCTTATCCCAAGCCATCTATCGGCAAAATAAAAGATTTTCAAGCGATGAGCTCGGTAAGCTGTCGCGGCTAGGATTAGATTTAGCATCCTCTGGTAAAGTAGCTCAATCATATGCCCTACCAAAAGGAGAAAAATTTAGTGTTTCAAGTGCAGATTGGTATTTGATTAATTCGTTAAATTATCTAGACCAAAAACAAGTACTGGATGTAATTTTGACAAAAGGGATAGAACACTGGGCTTTTATAAATCAATCATCCCTAATTCATAATTACTTTATCCATCCCCAAACGATGGAAAAATTAAAAGGAAATCATATTATTGTTACCGCACAAGAAGCTGGAGAAGTAACCACCGAGAAAAATCTTGATAATGCGTACAAAAAGAGCCTCTCAGCGTACAAGGAATTACACCCCACAATTATTGACTTTAAACTTGATTTGATTCATCGACCAAAAACTGAAGGAATGTCCAAAAGCCGACTGTCAATTTTAACTCTGCCCAACAGAGTAGAGGACGTGATTTGTATTCATGGGGAAACAACTCATTACACTATCGCATCGATTGCAAACAAAAGTAATAGAGACGTCTATCGACGCACCATGTTCGAAATAGTTGACTCCTTAACCATTAGTTAAGTGACTTAATAAGTCTTAATAATTAAATTACATGAAATTTAGTTGAAAGGAAGAAAGTTCATTGTAGCTCTACTCGAGCTTTGAGCAGACAGCTGACCAAATTGAAATAACCTGGGGTTTGAGTAATAAACTATCCTCATAATACGAAAAAACTCCATCACCATCTCGACGAAAAAACGATATCCTACCATCCCCTAATTCTGACATACTACTGAATCCTTCAAAACCATCCGTTACATAATCGTCATATTCCCAATTTAATGGAAGATTCCAAAATGAAAGAAAACCATCTACATTAATTTTTTGGCCAGAAACCCACACGAACGAAAAGTCTGGTTTTTCAAACTTAGTGACTTTATCTGCGTAAATAGTATTCAGAATCACTTCTTTACAGTTATATTTATCACCAACACCACTGTAAGCAGGTGATAAAATTGATAGTGTAATAATAAAGATAAATATTAGAATTGTTTTCATTTAAACTCTATTTCAACAAAGCTATACTGAAAGCGGTTATTATTAAGAACATTGTGATTAACCCCCTTGTTTCTGAAATAACTTTTTCCTTTGAATAATTTAGAAATCGTTTCAGAGCCATCTTCATTGATAATTTTCAACTCCCCATCGGACATAGGCACAACAACGTAATCAAACTCGTGGAGATGTTGTCCTGTTTCCTCACCGATCTCAAAAACCCATTCCGTTACTCTCGTTCGGTCATTATCAATCATTATCTGTGCCTGAGCCATAAAGTTATCCCTCTCAAAAAAAGTGTTAGTAATGAAATTCCCTTAGTCCTATATATGATGTATCAAATATATTTAGGATTCTATTAGTCCAATGTATTTTTTGATCGCCAGAAAATCACGAATGGAACCTATATCTCAATGGATGCTACTCTTACTAGGGATTATTATCACTCCCGTTTATTAGATATTCACAAGTATTCAAACCACGCAGAAGTTGAGGCGTTTGTAAATCACATATATAAAACTCATTTTAAATCTGACTTCGAAAAACAGTTCAAAAAAAATAAAAAAAAAATAAATCATGAAAATAGAAAGTCGCACTTAAAATTAGTTCTACTCGATTTATTCATAGCTTGGTTCAACGATCCTGATTTGAACATATCAGTGCCTATGAGTAAAAACTCTTATAATAACTCAAAAATATCAAGTCGAGGGAAAATAAGGTATAACGAACTTGTTATCAAGGACACTATCCTCCCAATCGTTCGCAGGCTACAAGATATTGGCTTTATTGGATTCAAGAAAGGATGGATAGACGCCACAACACAACAGGCTCACTTATCCCGAATATGGGTACAACCAAAACTTGTGACCCTTTTCAAGGCAGTTCGCTTTCATGAGTTTGATATTAGCTACAGTGAAAAAAGAGAAGTTATTATTCTTAAGGATAAAAAGCGAAAAGAAATACCTTATGAAGATAAACCGCCGATCATTGAAATGCGTCAGCTTATGAAGAAGTACAACAATTTAATTCACCAGACCTTTATTGATATTCCTTTTATTGATAAAACTGAGGTTACACTTCCACAACGAGGGACTAAAAAATTTATTGAGACCACACGCATTCGAATAACTCAAAGTGATAAATTTGTTGAAAGAGTATTCAGCAATGCAAGTTGGGATACAGGAGGAAAACTTATTGGAGGATGGTGGCAGAAGGTAAACAGCGATATTAGAAAGAAAATATGGATTAATAATGAACCGACCCTAGAAATAGACTGTTCTGCTATTCATGCAATTTTAGCTTATGCAGAAAAAGGGATTTATTCGGAATCCATTAAGCTTAATGATCCATATGATATAACACTTCCTTCAATTGATGATAAGGATGCTAATGTCAAAAGTATTGATCCTTCTGATACCAGAATAGTTGTTAAGCAATTATTTCTAAAGTTACTAGCTGCTGAGTCTGAGATACAAGCATTTCAGCAGTTTACGAATGAGTGGGACTATAAAAAGTATCCCTACAAGGGCGTATTTAAGCACAAGTATTTGCAAGGTTTATTACATAATATAAAACTAGAACACCGAGAAATTACTGATATGTTTTGTTCAGGTTTTGGTGCCAAACTTATAAAAAAGAGTAACCAGATTATGGAACATATTCTTGAAAGTTTTTTGAATAAAAATGTTCCAATACTCATCATAAATGATGGCTTTCTAATTCCAATAAGCGAAAAGGATTACTTTAAGAATCTAATAGACCTAACCCTCAATAAAATAATGAAAAAAACAGAGGGCCAGTTGAATTTTGGAGTGGGCAAAATAAATAAAAAAATAACTTCAGCATTCAGAATTGAAACAAATATGATTTCTACTGACGTACAATTAGAACCTTCAGACGAATATAAATCTAGGTGGAATAGGCACAAAAAATACTTTAAGATATCGGAGTAAAACAATGGACTTTTGGGATAAGCGATTTAATCAAAAAGATTACGTTTTTGGAAAGAAGCCTGCTGCAGCCTTGGTCACACATGAAGAGCTCTTAATACCGCAGGGAGAGACATTCGTTGTCGCTGATGGCGAAGGAAGAAATTCAGTTTATTTAGCGCATAAAGGTTTTAACGTTTCCGCAACAGATTACTCTTCAATTGCCGTAGAGAAAGCAAAAAAATTAGCAGAAGAAAAAAATGTAAACGTTAATTTCAAAGTGGAGGATATTTACAACATAAATCTTCGCGATAAAAAGTACGATAATGTAATAGGAATTTTTATCCAGTTCATCCCCCCTCACCAAATAACCTCAATACTTAAAAGTTTGCAAAGACTTACAAAGATCGGAGGAACTTTATTCATACATGGATATACACCAGAACAGGTGGAACTAGGAACGGGAGGTCCACCAAATAAACAGCATATGTACACCAAGGCAATGTTAGCTAATATATTTTCTGAGGGAACGGTTTTAGTTAATAGGGAGTATCACGACCACATTTCCGAAGGCACAGGGCACCATGGGGAGTCAGCATTAATAGATTTTGTTCTTCAAGTTTAAGGAACGATCAAAGAATGGAGATGTTGCACCTGCCACGTCAACGCAGAAATTTTTTGTGTGCTAAATTCTTTCAACAGTGTCTTAAATTTCAACTTGGATAAATTCATTACTGACCTATATATTAAACCAAGATCTTAAATGTCATTGATAGACTTTAAGCGAACTAATAATAAATAGTCACATATCAGCAGTTCTGTTCAAATGCTTCGGGTTTAAATTTCATAAAGGTTATCTCCATTGCCGTTTAGCTTATTGCAAATGTTTAGGTATAATTAATGATAACCTAAGGATATCTTATAGAACCACTTTATTCATCACATCAAGAAACGAGAGATAAAAGTAAAATTATGACTCCATCAAACTGGATTGACCATTTGGCTCCTGCCGATGGTGCCCCGCCGAAGACCCTATTGAATTTTTTTAGCTGGGCTCTAAAAGGTAGCTTCCCAATTTTAATACTTTCAGGAATGACATCAATACTCACAGGAGTTATTGAAGTGTCTGCAGTGCTGATGCTTGGTATGCTAGTTGACGCGGCCATTGCGTCTTCGCCTCAGAATCCCTTAGGGAACCAAATCTGGCTTTTTGCAGTGGGTGTTGGCTTTTTTCTTATTCTTAGGCCTATTATTTTTGGGGCCTTCTCGTACATGCAAACTATCGTTGTTACCCCAAATATCTTCAACCTTGTTCTTTCTCGTTTACACCGTTGGACCCTTGGACAACCGATCCAGTTTTTTGATAATGATTTTGCCGGTCGGATAGCTCAAAAAGAAATGCAGACAGCTCGAGCAGTTACCGACGTCGTGGTTGAGGTGCTTCATACTGTGCTTTTTGCACTTGCATCGGTTATTGGAGCCGCATTGATGCTCACCTCAGTCAATATTACTCTTGCAATTGGTTTATGTGTTTGGTTAGTGGGATATCTCTTTATGATCCGCTACTTTATGCCATTAATACGCAAAAGGTCCGGTGCACGGGCGAGTGCAAGAGCAATGGTGACTGGTCAGATCGTGGATACAGTGACCAATATAAAAACTGTCAAATTATTTGCTCACGACGATCATGAGGACCGGGCCGCTCTAGGGGCTATGAGTAGCTTTCGAGATCGCTCGCTCGATTATGGAGTGGTTGCAGCATGGTTTAGGTTTTGCTTAAATGGATTAGCTGGACTTTTGCCGATAATGATGGTTGGAGGTAGCCTTTGGTTTTGGAGCTCGGGCAGTGTATCGGCAGGAGATATTGCCGCTGCAGGTGCAATATCTTTGCGACTGTCTCAAATGACTGGTTGGGTTAGTTACACTCTAATGGCGCTTTATTCCAACCTTGGAGAAGTCGAAGACGGTATGAGGACGTTATCGCCATCACATGACCTCACTGACGCGCCGAATGCTCCTCAGCTTGTTGTGAATGCAGGTAAAATTGAGTTTGATACAATCAGCTTTGCCTACGGCCATAATGTCAATGGAGTTGATAATATCTCGTTGACTATTTCAGCTGGACAAAAAGTAGGAGTAGTTGGTGCTTCAGGAGCAGGAAAATCAACGTTAGTGTCACTCTTGCTGCGTCTATACGATACAGAAAAGGGTGTAGTACGGATTGATAATCAAGATTTACGAGCTGTGACACAAGAAAGTCTTAGACGCCAGATAGGAATGGTAACTCAAGAAACAGCTCTGTTCAATCGGTCGGCCCGGGATAATATTTTGTATGGTCGAGCCGATGCTAGTGAAGCTGAACTGTTAAATGCAGCCAAACAGGCTGAGGCCCATGAATTCATTCTAATGTTGCGCGATCATAAGGGTCGGATGGGATATGACGCTCACCTTGGAGAGCAGGGAGTAAAGCTATCAGGCGGCCAACGCCAAAGGATTGCACTAGCTCGAGCAATTCTAAAAGATGCACCAATTCTTGTGCTTGATGAAGCAACCAGTGCACTTGATAGCGAAGTTGAAGCCGCTATACAAACAGCATTTGAGCGTGTTATGGAAGGAAAAACTGTTCTGGCAATAGCTCACCGTCTTTCCACCCTAAGCAAGATGGATAAAATTATTGTTATGGACCAAGGGCGGATCGTAGAATCGGGAAGTCATCAATCGCTTCTCGAAAAAGATGGACTATATTCTCGCTATTGGACACGTCAATCAGGTGGCTTTATAGAAACTCGACAAGCAGCTGAGTAAAGTGCTCTTTTTTTTGCGTCAGCTTTATCTGAGAAAAGTAACAAACTAAATATTTTAGTTTGTTTGTTTTAAGAATTTCAGTAAATTCTTATTTAAAATAGTAGCCAGTTAAGTCCCAGCGGAAAATTGTAGATAAGTCGTATAAAGAGGAGCAACCGCTTCATAACCTCAATATTACTCTACCTCTTAATAAAAGATTTTAGCATGAATAATTGGAAAACAGAATACGAAGTATGCTATCAAATTTTTAACGTAAGTGATGGAACAAAGAACATTGAGTATGGGTCACTAATCATAGAAGCCGCTTCAAAAGATGAAACGAAAAGAGCCATTGAACTTCAATTCCAAAATATTTCAGGGTTTAAGTTAGGTACGATTACTAAAGTTTGGGAGTACTAAGACTGGAAAAAACCAAGAAATTACCTAATGGTTTCTTACCATATGATTAAACCAAAATTCTGTCTAATTAAACATCTACGCGCCCTCGAAGTGACTTTACTCTGCTTCTTTTAACCTTATCGTTTGATCGACGCATTTTTACCGCTCTACTAGGACGTGTCTTTAAACGATACGCTGGCGCTTCCAATGCTTCCAAAATCATGGCAATTAATTTATCTTTCGCTAAATTTCTATTCATAAATTGTGACCGATATTTTTCTGCAGTAATAATGATCTCACCATCTTTACTCCATTTGCGACCTGCAATTTTGCGCAAGCGTTCTTTAACAGCATTCGATAATTTAGTAGATACACTGGCTTGAAACCGCAGTTCAACTTTTGTTGCAACTTTGTTTATGTGTTGCCCACCAGGACCAGAGGATCTTGTAAAGCTTTCACTTATTTCAGATTCATCAAGCTCGATTTCGTTATTTATTTTTATCATCGAAACAAACCCTAAGACGGTGTTTATTTTTACATTATTTGTCTACGCTCTTTTATAACCTTTCACAAATAATGGAAAGTTGCTATGTTTCATATATGAAAAACCTAATCAATTACACACTGCTTATAATCATATTTACTTTTTATAATATGAGTTTTGCTCTAGCCGAAAGCGACTCGGGGCCCTCACAAAGTGGCTCACAGTTTTCAATCGGCTTTGCCTATATTAATGGTGACTCCATCTATTCTGATGGGGAATCTGAGTCACGCATTGTCCCTTACCTAAGTTTTGAGTCAGAAATAATACGTGTTAGCGTACAAGAAGGCTTAACATACCAACTCATGGACACACCAAACTTATCATTTGATGTATCCCTTAGCCCTAACTTTAAGCCCTACGAAAGTCAGGATGCTCCGTCACTGGTGGGAATGAAACGTGAAATGACCTTTGACGGCTCTATTTCCTCGTCTTATGAAATGACAAGAGGTCTAACCGCAAAAATAAAATTGACAACTGAAGTGACTAATGAGTTCAAAGGTACGGCGGCTGACCTATCCATAAGTCAGTTCATTCCAATCTCTGGTATACCAGTAATTTTTAAAGCTGGATCATCATGGTATGATGAAAATCGTGCTAAATATTTTTATGGAGTTTATGAAAGCGAAGCAACAGACCTTCGTGAGCAGTATGACCCCGGACCAGTTTTAATTCCATATTTCGCTATAAGTAGCTTCTACACTTTAACACCTAAGGCCAGCCTCTTTGGGACTGTAAGCTCAACTATGTTTCCAGATAAAATTGTAAATAGCCCAGTTGTTGAAAAAGAACTATCGGTTAATGTTATAATAGGTATGGGTTACAAGTTTTAATAAAAACCTTATCGATACACTATTGAGATAATAATTCAATTTACAAAGTAAGGGGCCACTAAATGAAATTATGGGCCCCTTTTATTTAAAAAGTTGTTTTTGATCAATTTTGTTAGAAACTAGCTATAAATTGTTATCACCTGAATTATTGCAACTATCAAAAAAATTCCAGAAAAAACAAACCGTAAAACCTTTAGTGGTATAGCCTGCATCTCTCTGCCCCAATTAGTTGCAGCTGTTTTATCATCCATCTCATGCATAATGAGATGAAAGTTTGTCATAATTCGAATAATGCCAAAGGCTCCAAAAAATCCTGAAGCGACAACAGTCGCTGCGACGACTAACTCCTTACCAGAAATGTCCCCGAAAACTATTGCCATCATTGTCACAAGTTGGCTAACTGTAGTTAAAACAACTACGATTAAAAAGTAAAAGAAAGTGCTTGTTTGTATTGAAGTGCGTATATTTTGATCCATGTTATCCTCTTAGGTTGTTCGTTAAAGGTCCCAAAGCGGAACACTAATAACTTCCTATTTGTAAATCAATAAACAATTCTGTCTTCAGTCAGTGTCTAGAATGTAATCGCATTTCACCAGACCCAATTAATGAAACAACCAAACCAAAGTTATTGACAGTCTGGTCTGATAGCCGCACGGTGACTTTTTTTACAACGGCAACCGTTAAACCGAAAAACTTTAATCAGGCCTCGCTCTTATGAAACACTCAAAATGACCTTATCAGATCATCAAAAAGGATTATTTATAACATTCATTGGAGTTATGCTCGTCGTTCCAGATTCTTTATTTGTGAGGTTGATTTCAGCAGAACCAATGGTTACCGCATTTTGGCGGAGTGCGGCTTCAGGGTCATTTATTTTGATTGGCATTCTGATAATTAAAGGTTTCTCTGGATTTCGAAATATTATAACGATGGGATGGATCGGGTGGCTTTATGCAGTACTTATCGGCTCAACGGCACCAGCTTTTGTTTTAGCTATCTCGAAAACTTCTGTTGCAAACGTTGTATTTATTCTCGCCTCCATGCCAATTTTTTCAGCATTATTTAGTCGGCTCTTTTTGAACGAGCGTTTCCAGATGAGAACACTTGTAACCACATTATTTGTTTTGCTGGGTCTCTCGTTCATTGCGTTCGGCTCAACTACCTTAGAGATTGCCTCTTGGAAAGGTGATATTTGGGCTCTTTACGTATCAATTGCATACGCTGCTGCATTAACTGCAGTAAGAAAATTAAAAGCATTTTCTATGATACCAGCTATACCAATTGCATATATTGGTGCTGCAGCGGTCATATACATTTTCTTCGATCCGTTTGCTGGCTTTGCAGGCAATTGGCATCTTTATATGGGTCATGGACTTTTTATAGCCTTGGCAACCTGTTTGCTAACAATAGGCCCTCGTTTTATAAGTTCCCCAGAAGTTGCATTGCTTATTTTACTTGAATCAGTATTTGCTCCATTATTGGTCTGGGTTGTCATAGGTGAGAATCCAGGCCAATGGGCACTTATTGGTGGAACAGTTGTCCTTTGTTCACTACTCATTTCAAATTTGATGGCTTTCCGAAGTGTGGGTCCATAAATTATCTTGCAATTACAATACTACTTTTACAGTTAAGATATTGGGTCAAATTGATCAGCAGCAAAAACTGTATGAATTACGCCACCATCAAACATCTCAAATAACTTCTTTGAGGCTTCCTTACTTTCCCAACGAGTTGGAGAATTAAGTGCTTCTTGAATATGGTTTCGCGATTCAAATTTCATAGCCATAACCAAAGGGAACGGACTGTCAGGATCATCGCTCTCCACCTCGCGTGTGACACGCAATTCTATTAAATGTGGAAATGCACTCCAAAGAGGTACTAAATTCTCTCGCCAATGAGCATGGAAAGCCTCCTCCATACCTGGGATTACCTTACCTTTAAAAAATGCACAGCGTATAAACATTAGGACCTTCTTTCTTGCAAGCGAGATAAATTGATCTCTTTTCGAAGACCATAAAAGAGTGCGCGATTAATATCTAGCTCTAAAAATTTATTTATTGGCCAAATGCTTTTTAAAACTCACATACTTTTGAAATCTATCACAAATCATATTCCTAAAGTTTACAGTTTTACAATACTCATGTTAGAAATACCTGAAATAGAAAAATTATCTCTTGAGAAAAATGCAATTAACCAAAACCAATTTCTTACAGTTTCAAAATTGTCCAAAGTCATTGTGGCTTCTGAAAAATAAACCAAAACTTTATCCCCAAAAAGTTGGCTCAAATTATGAAGATAAACTGGCCGCAGAGGGCTACGAAGTACAAAGACTAGTACAAAAATTTCTTCAGAGCACTGAGAACTCTGATAAATATTTTTTTGAAAAAATTTATAAATCAGAAGGAGAACTTTATGCCTGTGCGGATATTATTCGTAAAAATGAAGACGGCACGGTAAATATCTATGAGGTTAAATCGTCCGGTGCAGTTGGCCAAGAGCACCTAACTGATGCCACATTCCAAACAATTGTTGTCAAAAAATCTGGTGTTAAGGTTAGGTCTGTCTATATTGTCCATCTAAATAAAGAATATATCAGAGAAGATGCACTGAACGTAGAAGAAATGATGACGTTCTCAATGGTAACCAAACAAGTGCAAAACTTGATTGAAAACGTAAAAGCAGAAATTAAGCTGGCTCTTGACCTCTTACGCCAAGATGAAATTAATGAAGAAGGTTGCTCCTGCCTCAAGCTAAGCAAGTCACACCATTGTGAAACCTTCAAGTATTTCAACCCAAGTGTACCAAATCCGTCGATTTATAATTTACCCCGTATTCATAAAAAGAAGCTTAATATATTTGTAAATGAGGGTCGCTATGCTTTAGATGAAATTGACGAAAATGAAGTCACGGGAAATCAAATCAGTGTACTTCAATCAGCAAAGACAAATAGTCCAGTCTTAAATAATAAAATAATTGAAAAGTTTTATGATCAGGTAACTTACCCTCTGTATTTTCTTGATTACGAGACTTTCAGCTCCGCTATCCCAGTTGTTGACGGAGTAAAACCACATGCTCATATTCCATTTCAATTTTCAATCCATGTGAAGATGACGAAAGAAGGATCAAACATTGAGCACTACGAATACCTAGCAGATAAGGCTGAATTACCACGCAACATGATTGAGCTTATGGAAAAAGTGATTGGATCGAATGGAAGTATTGTTTCATGGCATAAGTCATTTGAGAATACTCGTAATAAAGAGATGGCAATTTTATATCCAGATAAAGCTAACTTTTTAAATAATGTTTCAGACCGTACTATTGATTTAGAAGATATATTCAAAGGGGGATACGTTGACATTGCATTTGGTGGTTCGACCTCCATTAAGAAGGTTCTGCCAGTCATCGTTCCAGATCTTAATTACGCTAATTTGGAAGTCGCCAATGGAACAGATGCTATGGAGGCGTTTACTCGATTATTAGAAATGCCCAACGGTTTAGATAAGACAAAACTCCAAAATGAAATGCTTGAGTATTGTAAGCTCGATACATTAGCTATGGTAGAGATTTTCAAGAAAATGGAGAAATATATTTCATAACTGGCACTTTATGAGCCATGATGGTAAATAGTCCACTTAGTAATAAAAACGCTGCTTTTTTCGACCCTTTTCTCTTTCTAATACTAGATCTCTAGTCATTGGATCATTGGTTACTTCGGCACCAATAACCTCCCACCAAACATCAGAACCAGGAGGGGAACGATACCTCTCAGTTGAAACAACAATCATACAAGACACTTTTTCATCTCGTGCTTCCGCTAAAGCCGCTCTTATTTCGACAGGAGTATTTGCAAGCCACGTTTTCACACCAACACTTTCAGCATTTTGAGCATAATTAACTTCTATAAACTTTCCTTTATCTAAAAGACCCGTTTCACGATCACGAACCTTGAATTCATTGCCTAGCGAATGTCCAACTAGTGCCTTTTGGTGCCCATGGATCGACTGATATCCGTAATTCACATTCAGTATTACTGTGATTTTGGTACGCTCCTGCATAGCCGTGACAAATTCCATGGGATGCATCTGGTAATTGCCGTCCCCCATTAAAACGTAAATCTCATCTTCAGTGCCCGCAAGCCGTACACCTATTGCTGCTGGAATATCATATCCCATACAAGAATTTCCAAACTCGATATGAACTTTTTTACCACCGCGAGTATCAAATAATTTAGTTAAATCAGAGGGTATTGTGCCTGCAGCTGCCAAAAGTGTATCGCCATCCTTCATTTCTTCATTAAGTATACCAATCAAGTGGCCTTGACTTATCTTTTCTCCTGAGCGTTCTATAAAAACTTGGGTTTCCTTAATTTCTTCCCAATTCTTACGCTCAGCTTTAATAGTGGTTAACCAAGACGTATTAGCCTCTAAACCCATATCTTTTCCACATTCAATTAATGCTGACAACGCCAATCGAGCATCTGATGTTATCGGCAATGCTCCAAGCTTATGCGCATCCCGACTGTTCACATTAACAGAAATAAATTTTACTTCTGGATTCTGAAACGCAGAATTTGACCCTGTAACAAAATCATGCAAGCGAGTTCCGATGCATAGAACAAGATCTGACTCCTCCGCGATCTTGCCTGCACATGGTGTCCCAAGATGCCCAGTTCCGCCCATCAGCAATTCAGATCCATTTTGGATTGCTCCTCGACCAGCATGCGTTTCCCCCACAGGGATTCCAAACCGCTCTGAAAACTCAAGTAATTCCGTCCAAGCCTCTGAGTAGTGAATACCGCCTCCTGCAATAATATAGGGCTTTTTTGCATTTATAAGTAATTCGATGGCTTCCTGGATACGATCAGGATGAGGCATCTGTCGCTCAATGCGCCAAATACGTTTCTCAAAGAAGCTAGTAGGATAATCATAAGCATATCCTTGTATATCTTGTGGCAGGGCAATCGTTACGGCCCCCGTTTCAGCAGGGTTGGTAAGAACTCTCATAGCTTCTGGCAAGGCAGTTAGGATTTGTTCTGGCCGCGTTATCCGGTCATAAAATCGACTCACAACCCTGAAAGTATCAGTCACTGACATATCATCTGAAGTCAGGTGATCAATATCTTGAAGTACTGTTCCTCCATAACGGGAGGCATAGTAATCCGAGGGAAATAATAGCACTGGTATTCGACAAATTGTAGCTGTGGCTGCACCCGTTATCATATTAGTGGAACCAGGTCCTATTGAGGTCGTACATGCCATAGTTGCTTTTCGACGCTTGGTACGGGCAAAACCTGTAGCCGCATGAACCATTGACTGTTCGTTTGTAGGCTGATGATATGGCAAATCCTGACCATATTCAACTAAGGCTTGACTTAAACCTGACACATTACCGTGTCCGAATATGCCCCACATTCCTTGAATAAAGCGTTCTTCTTTGCTATCATATTCTGAGAATTGGACTTGTAAATATTTAACAACGGCCTGTGACAAAGTAAGCCGCTCTTTTTTTTCCGCAGAGTAAAAGTCCATGGTGTTGTTCCTCACGTTTCCAAATTCTTGCATTAGCATCAACAGGTTTATCTGAGAGCGGTAATGAAAGCAGACATCTCTTTAAAAATAATAAGTGACCTAAAGAGGTTATTATGAACCTTATCGAACACCCAACTGAGTAGAATAAAATAACGAGCAATTTATCTCAGACTTTACCTTATTTCAAGAAAAATACAAAATTTTCCCGCTTATTAAAGCGCTAAAGTTTTACTTTTTTCTATATATTAATTTAGAACTTAGTTAATATCATGTATCTATTCAAGTTTACCTCCAACTAGTTAAATTTCCCCTTTTAAATTTTAAGGCATCGAGAACCCCTGAAGCCAACAGGACCCCAATTGCAACCAACATCACGCCAATTACTTTCGATGGTGTCACAGCTTCATTGAGAAGGGTTACCCCTCCTAATAAAGCAAGAATTGGTGTCAACGCGCCAAAAGCCCCACTCTCGGCGGCACCCAACAATTGAACCGCATAATTAAATAAGACTGTTGCTAAAATCCCTATCACAAAACTCTGAAGAATTATCATAACGATAATATCTACTGAATCAGCTTTGGCGAAACTCACATTTCCAGTCAGACACAACAACGGGGTCGCAAAAAGCGCACCCCAGAATAAGCCAATAACAAGCCCATGCATTGGGCTTAGCCCGCTTTGGCGAAAAATAACAGAATATATTCCAAAAAAACCCGATCCAGTCAAAAACATAAGATGTCCTTTCCACGTACCACTATCGGCCTCAGAAAAAATTTGCCAAAGACCCACTACCATCGCACCGACAAAAATCAACGCTAATCCCAGTTTTCGACGCGTGTTGGGGATTTCTCCTGCTAAAATATACGCAGCCATAGCGGTCCAAAAAGGTAAAATACCAGGTGCCAACGCACCTCCATCAGAAGCTGGAGCATAAGCCAGTCCACTAGAGACGATATAAGGAAATATCGCACTGGCTCCAACCATTAGAACGATCGCACGTGGCCATGATTGACCACGAGGAAGAAGATCAAATTTTATGATTAAGGGAATCATCGCCAGAGCACCAGGGACAAGACGTAAAATTAAAACCTCCTCGACGGTAAAATCTCCTTGAACAGCAAACCGCGTTACAAGCAGAAACGCGGCCCAAATCGTCACAGTCAGCAAGGCCGCTATTAAACCAAATGCTCGCGTCTTTAGAAAATCCATTAGCCACGCCTCATATAAGGTCACGCAAACAAGACCTAGAAGGTTATAAGATTCAGTTTAATTGAAAAAATATAAATTTAGTATTTCTTAATAACACTTAACACTTAACACATATAACTTATAACTTATAACTTTAATCGTTAAATTTTGCCTAAAGACTTTGTACTAATTTTGACTAGTCTCTTTGATGCAATATATAAATATCAGGACATCTCCAACTCCCCTTGCTTCCTCATCAGGGCCCACAAAAAATCAAAACAGTTAAAATTTTCAAGCAATTTTAATTTCGATACCTTTAAAAAGCAAATGGAAATGCCTTTGTCAGAAATAAGCCAGAAAGGTGAAGTATATGCATTATTAAGAGAGGTCTATAGGCCACTTAAAAACCTCTATCAAAAGCATGGGCACAATTTGAACAGTGTACAAAACTGTTGGTAAACAAAATATGGCCCTGAGATTCCAATCGATTGCGTAAAATCAATGAAATGGTCATATAATAAGGTCATTTCTGGCGATAGCTTGATTAAAATATAACCTGCTAGATTTTTAAACTAAGAGTTTATAAAAATTGAAAAAAGTCGCGATGGTAAAGCACCAACGATTTTTTAAAAAACAACACTACAAAGCTTTAAGTCTTCTGACTTGACAATGAGACTCAGACGGACGAAGACGACGCTCTACCCCATATTAATTTCGATCCCCCTACAATACAAAAGGTTACCCTACTTTGGAAAATCTACGTGGAATTCTTTACATGACATTAGCAATGGCTGGATTTG
>Ga0209425_10000295_pt1 | contig 59406 bp, 68 predicted proteins | sample COG_05_FD_184749 | JGI IMG/M metagenome (GOLD analysis project Ga0209425, IMG submission 184749) | Pelagic Microbial community sample from North Sea - COGITO 998_met_05 (SPAdes) (version 2) | ecosystem: Environmental > Aquatic > Marine > Neritic zone/Coastal water | place: Helgoland, sampling...
TTCATATCCACAAGATTTAGATTAACTGGCAGGGTACAAAAATGTCAACCCTTAAAACATAAATTTTTATAGTTTTTGTTTAAAAACTTTTTATTTTTTATATATGAAAGTGTTTGCTTTTAGTTTTATAATTATAAACACATGCTGAAAAGATTAAAGTAAAAGTTAATGATAATTAAAGTTTACTTAAGAAAAAAATTTATTTAAGGATTTTCACTTATGACCATTGCTATTGGACAAAACCAAGAACGTGGTTTATTTGATCTTATTGATGATTGGCTAAAAAAAGACAGATTCGTTTTTGTTGGCTGGTCAGGTTTATTATTATTTCCTACTGCTTATTTAGCTACAGGTGGTTGGATGACAGGTACAACTTTTGTTACTTCATGGTATACCCATGGTTTAGCAAGTTCATACTTAGAAGGTTGTAACTTTTTAACTGTTGCTGTTTCAAGTCCAGCAAACAGTATGGGACATTCTCTATTATTATTATGGGGTCCTGAAGCTCAAGGTGATTTTACACGTTGGTGTCAAATTGGTGGTTTATGGGCATTTGTTGCATTACATGGTGCATTTGGTTTAATTGGTTTCTGTTTACGTCAATTTGAAATTGCACGTTTAGTTGGAATTCGTCCTTACAATGCTATTGCATTCTCTGGACCAATTGCTGTATTTGTTTCTGTATTCTTATTATATCCATTAGGTCAAGCAAGTTGGTTCTTCGCTCCTAGTTTTGGTGTAGCAGCAATTTTCCGTTTTTTACTATTTTTACAAGGTTTCCATAACTGGACATTAAACCCATTCCATATGATGGGTGTTGCTGGTATTTTAGGTGGTGCTTTACTTTGTGCTATTCATGGTGCAACAGTAGAAAATACATTATTTGAAGATGGTGATGCAGCAAACACATTCCGTGCGTTTACTCCGACACAATCAGAAGAAACGTATTCAATGGTAACTGCAAACCGTTTTTGGTCACAAATTTTTGGTGTAGCATTTTCTAATAAACGTTGGTTACACTTCTTTATGTTATTTGTACCAGTTGCCGGTATGTGGACAAGTTCAATTGGTATTGTAGGTTTAGCTTTAAATTTACGTGCTTATGATTTTGTATCACAAGAACTTCGTGCGGCAGAAGATCCAGAATTTGAAACTTTCTATACTAAAAATATTTTATTAAATGAAGGTATTCGTTCATGGATGGCTGCGCAAGATCAACCACATGAAAACTTTGTATTCCCTGAGGAGGTATTACCACGTGGAAACGCCCTTTAATAGTAGTATAGCAGGTCGTGACATTGAATCAACAGGTTTCGCTTGGTGGAGTGGAAACGCACGTTTAATTAATGTTTCAGGTAAATTATTAGGTGCACACGTTGCACATGCTGGATTAATGGTATTTTGGGCAGGTGCAATGGTACTTTTTGAAGTATCTCATTTTGTTCCAGAAAAACCTTTATACGAGCAAGGTTTTATTTTAATTCAACATTTAGCTACTTTAGGTTATGGAATTGGTCCTGGTGGTGAAATTACATCGACTGTTCCATATTTTGCTGTAGGTGTTATTCATTTAATTTCATCAGCAGTATTAGGTTTTGGTGGTATCTACCACTCATTATTAGGTCCTGATACTTTAGAAGAATCATTCCCATTCTTTGGTTATGATTGGCGTGATAAGAATAAAATGACTACTATTTTAGGTATTCACTTATGCCTTTTAGGTACAGGGGCTTTTTTATTAGTAATTAAAGCAATGTACTTAGGTGGTGTTTATGATACTTGGGCTCCAGGTGGTGGTGATGTACGTTACATTACAACACCAACATTAAATCCGATTGTAATTTTTGGTTATGTATTCCGTTCACCATTTGGTGGTGACGGTTGGGTTGTAGCTGTAAATAACATGGAAGATATTATTGGTGGCCATATCTGGGTAGGTGTTTTATGTATTACTGGTGGTATTTGGCATATTTTCACTAAACCATTTGCTTGGGCACGACGTGCTTTTGTTTGGTCAGGTGAAGCGTATTTATCATACAGTTTAGCTGCAATCTCATTAATGGGTTTTACAGCAGCTTTATACGCGTGGTATAACAATACTGCTTATCCAAGTGAATTATATGGTCCAACAGGTCCAGAAGCGTCACAATCGCAAGCATTCACATTCTTAGTACGTGATCAACGATTAGGTGCTAATGTATCGTCTGCTCAAGGTCCTACTGGTTTAGGTAAATATTTAATGCGTTCACCAAGTGGAGAGATTATTTTTGGTGGTGAAACAATGCGTTTTTGGGATTTACGTGCTCCATGGGTAGAACCATTACGTGGTCCAAATGGTTTAGATATCAATAAAATTAAAAATGATATTCAACCTTGGCAAGAACGTCGTGCTGCTGAATATATGACTCATGCACCATTAGGTTCATTAAATTCAGTAGGTGGTGTTGCTACAGAAATTAACTCAGTAAACTATGTATCTCCAAGATCATGGTTATGTTGTTCTCATTTCTTCTTAGGATTCTTCTTCTTAATTGGCCACTGGTGGCATTCAGGCCGAGCACGTGCGGCAGCTGCTGGTTTCGAGAAAGGTATTAACCGTGCAAATGAACCAGTATTATCAATGCGTCCTATTGATTAATTCTCCGTTTATTAAATAAATAAAAAAGGGAAACAATTTAATAAATTGTTTCCTTTTTTTATTTATTGTATTATTTAATATAATTAGTTTAATATTATTTTAATTAAGAATTTATTTTTTAAACAAAGAAAAGGAGACCTAAAGTAAATGGATTCTGGTTCTTTTTTTGGTCAAACTTTTTTAGTTTTACAGGAATCGTTATTAACATTTTTTAAATTTTATAATTTGTTAATTTCATTACGATTAACAATGACATGGTTTCCTAACTTTAATCCGTTCGTACAACCTTTTTATTTGTTAGCTAAATTAACAGACCCTTATTTACGATTATTTAGAGGTTTAATACCCGCAATTTTTGGTATTGATTTTTCTCCAATTGTCGCTATTTTATGGATTCAATGTTTAATTGAAATTATTAATCAATTAACTATTGATCAAATTTTATAAAAAAAATTTATGTTAAAACTTCGATTAAAACGTGGGGGACGTAAACGTCAACCAGCATATAGATTAGTTGTTATGACTAATGATACTAAACGAGATGGACGTCCAATTGAGCAAGTAGGCTACTATAACCCAATTACAAAAGAATCTAAATTCGATAATGATAAAATTGTAAAGTGGTTAGGCCAAGGTGTAAAACCAACTCAAACGGTACACAATTTATTAAAAAAAGCTAAAATTATTGCATAAAAAAAAGGTAGAATTTCAAATAAATTTGAAACTCTACCTTTTTTTTATGCAATAATTTAAGCTAATGAAGCTTTACCACCGGCTTCTTCAATTTGTTTTTTCGCATCTTCTGCTGCATCTTTACCCATACTTTCCTGAACTAATTTTGGAGCTGATTCTACTAATTCTTTAGCTTCTTTTAAGCCTAATCCTGTTAGTCCACGGACAACTTTTAATACAGCGATTTTCTTATCAGCAGGTACTTCATCTAACATTAAATTAAATTCTGTTTTTTCTTCAGTAGCTTCTGCTGCTCCTCCAGTAGGAGCCATAACCATCGTACCACCACTTGCAGAAGCATCAACACCAAATGTTTCTTCAATTTTACTTACTAATTCTGAAGCTTCTAATAATGTTAATGTTTTTAATTGTTCTACAATTTCATCAATACGTTCTGACATAATTTTTTCCTTTTTAAAATAATATTATTCAAATGTTGCTACATCTAATTTAATTGATGGACCCATAGTGTTGCAAATAAATATGTTTTTAAAATATTTACCTTTAACACCAGCAGGACGATTTTGTTCAATTGATTGGAATAAAGCAACTAAATTTTCTTTTAATTGAATTTCAGTGAAATTTGATTTTCCAAAACTAATATGGGCAATTCCAGTTTTATCAGCTTTATATTCAAATTTTCCTTTTTTGAAATCGTTTAAAGTATTCGTTAAGTTTGTTGATACTGTTCCTGATTTTGGCGAAGGCATTAATCCTCTTGGTCCTAAAACTCGACCTAATTTTGCTAATTTTGGCATCATATCCGGTGTAGCAATTAATAAATCAAAGTCTAAATTTCCTTGACTAATATCTTCAATTAAATCATTATTACCTGCAATATCAGCTCCAGCGGTAGTTGCTTCATTAATTTTATCATCAGATGTTAAAACAGCAATTTTTACACTGTTTCCTGTTCCATGAGGTAATGTTACTGTTGTTCGTAATTGCTGATCTGCATATTTTGTATTGATATTTAAATTTGCATGTAATTCAGCTGTTTCAATAAATTTTGCATTAGCTGTCGATTTTAATAAATTTACAGCTTCATCAACATTATATGAAATTTTTTCAACTTTTTGTTGATTTTCTTTTTGACGACGTGACGTTTTTTGCATATATTTTTTCTCCAATATTAAACAATTAATCGACAATGGAGATGCCCATATTGCGTGCTGTTCCTTCGACTACTTTCATTGCACTTACAATATTATTAGTATTTAAATCAGGTAATTTAATATTAGCAATTTCTTCTAATTGAACTTTAGTAATTGAACCAACATTAACACTATTTGGTGTTGAAGAACCTTTTTTAATTTTGGCTGCTTTTGCTAATAAAACAGAAGCAGGTGGAGTTTTTAAAATAAATGTATAACTTCGATCTTCAAATACCGAAATTTCTACGGGAATAATTAAACCTCCTTTATCACCAGTTTGTGCGTTATATTCTTTACAAAATGCGGCAATATTTACACCATGTTGACCTAATGCAGGTCCAACGGGTGGTGCTGGTGTAGCTTTTCCAGCTGGTAAAGCTAATTTAATTAATGCTGTAATTTTTTTTGGCATAAATTTATTTTTTGTTTAAATTTTTTTAAAATTCTAGTAGATTTTTATGAAACCCCTTTAAAAGGGAAACGCGCCCTGAAGGACTTGAACCCTCGACATCTAATTTTGGAGACTAGCGTTCTACCAACTGAACTAAGGACGCTAATATATATTATAATCTTAAGTAAGAAAAAAATCAATAAATTTACTTATTTAGTTTATTCTACAATCATAAAACGACTATATAAAATAAAATATGGAGAATTCCGATACAAATACTAGTACGTTATTAATTGAAAAATATTTACCTCATAATTTTTTATCTGAAAAGATTGTTTTAGGAAATTTGTTAATTAGTAATGAAGCCTTAGATTTAACAATTCGAAGTCTTAGTATTGATGCTTTTTATTTTGAGAGTCATCAAAAAATTTATAAAGCAATACTAATTCTCTATAAACAAAAAAAAATAATTGATATAACCACTTTAACTTCATATTTACAAGATGAAGGAATTTTAGAAAGTATTGGTGGAATTATTAGTCTAACAGAATTAGTAAATCAAGTCCCAAATTTAGTAAATTTAGAACAATATATCACTTTAATCCAAGATAAATTTTTACGTCGAAGTTTAATTAAATTGGGATACCAAATTATTAATTCAGGTTATATTACAAACATTCCATTAGAAAATATTTTATACGAATTAGAAACAGAATTATTTAATTTAACTAAAAAAACTGACACAAATAAAATTTTAACAAGTGCCGAATTATTAGCAAATATTTATGTTGAATTACAACAAAAATCATTAAAAACCTCTTTACCCGGTTTAAGTTCAGGGTTTTATGATTTAGATTCGTTAACCCAAGGGTTCCAAAAATCAGATTTAATTATTATTGCTGGACGTCCTTCGATGGGAAAAACAGCACTTTGTTTAAATATAGCGACAAATAATTTGAAAAAAACAAAATTACCCTTATTATTTTTTAGTCTGGAAATGTCTAAAGAACAATTAATTTATCGTTTGTTAGCGAGTGAAACAAGAATTAATAGCACTCGATTACGGTCTGGAAATATTAAAAAAGCGGAATGGGAAATTTTAAATACTGTTATAAAAAAGTTTTCACGTTTACCTTTTTTTATTGATGATACTCCGAATATTGGAATACAAGATATTAAAGCAAAACTTAAAAAAATTCGTTTAGAACAACAAAAACTTGGTTTAGTTGTAATTGATTATTTACAACTTATGGAAACACAATCAAAAACGAATAATCGGGTTCAAGAATTATCACAAATAACCCGAGGTTTAAAAAATTTAGCGAGAGAATTTAATGTACCAATAATTGTCTTATCACAATTAAGCCGAAATGTTGAAAGTCGAGTTAATAAACGACCAATTTTATCAGATTTACGTGAAAGTGGCTCTATTGAACAAGATGCTGATTTAGTTTTAATGCTATATAGAGATGATTATTATAATCCTGAAACAGAAGAACCAAATATTACAGAATTAATTCTTACAAAACATCGAAATGGTCCTATTGGATTAGTAAAATTACTATTTGAATCTGAATTTACGTTTTTTAAAAATTTAAACTAAGTGCCCAGAACCAGATTTGAACTGGTGACACGAGGATCTTCAATCCACTGCTCTACCAACTGAGCTATCCGGGCTTGTGTAAAAATATTGTAACAGAAATAACGTTCGATAACAATACTTAAATATTTTTTTATGACTATTGATATATAATTTAATTTTAAGTACAATTAATAGTAGGGCTTAGTCTTTTATATAATTTTTGAAAATTGTTTACCATGTCAGAATTGAAAGATAGCAGCATAAAATAATTAACAATAATTAGTATTTAAGCTAAGTCTTTATAATTAATTAAAACTTTTTTTTAGTTGAATTATTAATTTTTTCATATAATTTTATATAATAATTATATAGTATTGTTAGTTTTTTCAATTTCAAAGTAATAAGTTGTATATTTGACTAAATAGTTAGAAACTTATGTACTATATTGATTTTACTATTATTAACTTGTATTTAACATAAACGGAATTAAAAAATGACAACTTCATTAAGTAGTTTTTTAGCAAGTCTAGCAGCGGGTACTTTTGTTATTGGAGCAATTGCTGTTGCTTTAGTAATTGTAAGTAAATCTGATCGAGTAACACGTTCATAAACAAATAACTATTATTAATTATTTATGATAAATATTGGGTTTGGTCCAAATATTTTATTAGGTTTTATTCTTGTCGTTGGAGTAATGCTCCTTTATTTATTGCGAATTGTAAAACCTGAATTAGCACGAGATGAAGATATTTTCTTTACAACAATTGGCTTATTATATAGTTGTATCTTAATTGTTCATGGATGGCGTTTAGATCCAATTTTATTATTTAGTCAAGTATTGATTATTACATCTTTATTAGTTGCGGGTTGGGAAAATATTCGTTTACGAGGATTATTAACCAATGCATCAAAAATAAATAATAATAATAAAGATTTATAAGTTCTTTATTCTCTTGGTTTCAATTTTAAAATTTCTTTTTGTAAAAATTATGTTTAAAAAATATCTAATTAGTTTTACATTATCATTTTTTTGCTTTTTTAACTTTTTAAGTTCTCCGGCTTTTGCTATTGATTTAGATGAAGCAACTCGAACGGTTTCTGTAGATGGCTCTGGTAAAACAACAGTTTTAACTGCAGAACAAGTAAAACGTGGAAAACGTTTATTTAATGCAACTTGTGGTGCTTGTCATCTAGGCGGTATTACAAAAACAAATCCAAATGTTGGTTTAGATCCTGAAGGTTTAAGTTTAGCGACGCCACGTCGTGATAATATTTTAGCATTAGTTGATTTTATGAAAAATCCAACAACATATGATGGGTTAGAATCAATTGCAGAAATTCACCCAAGTGTGAAAAGTGCGGATATTTACCCACGTATGCGTTCATTAACAGATGAAGATTTATTCTCAATTGGTGGACATATTATGTTACAACCAAAAATCGTAACAGAAAAATGGGGTGGTGGTAAAATTTACTATTAATCCATTTTTAATTTTTAGATTTCATATTATTATGGAATCTAAAAATAAATATTTTTTTATATTCAACTTTTTTGATACAATAATAATATAATTATTAAATTATTTAAGCATGTAGCTCAGTGGATAGAGCATCAGATTCCGATTCTGAGAGTCGGGGGTTCGATTCCCTTCATGCTTAATTAAACCTTAAAGGTTCATCTTTAATGATTGTTAGGGGCTGTAATGGTTTCGACATTAAAAACTAAATTAAATTTATGATGCAAGTCGAAGAAGAATTACTTCGTTAAAAAATCAAATTTAATAATAAATGCAAATAACATTTTATCTTTTAACCGAAAAGCATTAAGTTTTGCTTAATTATTTTCGAGGTCTGAAAAAAGTTACCTTTCTTTGACAGATTTAAAAAACATTTAGGTAATGTCTATAATTAACTAATTAATTTAGTGTTTAAATTTATATTTAAACTTGTTAACCTGTTTTTTTTAAACTAAACTTGTGAAGGAGTAAATTTAATAATTTTTAATGGACGTGGGTTCAATTCCCATCAGCTCCAAATGAGCATCCGTGGCCGAGTGGTTGAAGGCACCGGACTCATAATCCGTTTTCCATTGGAACGTCACTGGTTCAAACCCAGTCGGATGCAAAAAAATTCTAACCAAACATTGTTTTTTTATATTTATACAAGTAATATTAATATTAACAAGTTTCATTTTCTATTTTTACATTATGATTATTTCAAATAAACAAAAATATATTGATGATATACAAAATCAACATTTAAAAACTAATTTACCTGAACTTGCTATTGGTGATGGGATTAAAGTAGGAGTTAAAATTGTTGAAGGAAATAAAGAACGAATCCAATTCTATGAAGGAACAATCATTGCTAAAAAAAATACATCAGTAAACACAACAATTACTGTTCGTAAAGTTTTACAAGGAATTGGAGTTGAACGGGTATTTTTAGTTCATTCACCAAAAGTGGATTCTATTGAAGTATTACGTTCATCAAAAATTCGTCGATCAAAATTATACTATTTACGTAACTTACGTGGTAAAGCAAGTCGTTTAAAACAACGTTTTAAATAATTTCTGTTATCGCTATTTATTTTTTTAAAATTATATAATAATATAGTAGAAAGCTATAGTAGAAATACTTGCTTCTATTTTTACTTTAATAAAAAGGTTTAATATGGCTAACTATAAAGTACACTTATTAAGTGAAGAACATGGTATTGATGTAACAATTGATTGTCCAGATGATCAATTCGTTTTAGATGCCGCCGAAGAACAAGGTATTGAATTACCATATTCTTGTCGTGCAGGTGCTTGTTCAACATGTGCAGGTAAAGTATCAAATGGTACAATTGATCAATCAGAACAATCGTTTTTAGACGATGATCAAATGGCGGATGGGTTCGCTTTAACTTGTGTAGTATATCCAACATCAGATTGTGAAATTTTAGTACATCAAGAAGACGCTTTATATTAATTAAAAAAAATCTTTTCATTTTATAATCATAAAATGAAAAGATTTTTTTTTTTAGAAATTTAATTCTGCAGCTTGTACTTTCTCAAATTGTTTTTTCTTTAAAATTAAGAAAACTTGAGTTAAAAGAACAAAGAAACAAAATGCTAAATAACCAAAAATACGTAATGGATTTTGTAAAACAATTTCTGTTTCTTCTTGACCAAAACCACCAGCATTTGGGTTAACATTTAAGGCTTGATCAGAAGTAACAATATCTCCTTGTTTAACTAATAATGTTAAACCTTTTGGAATTGTAACTGACGACTCTTCACCTTTTGATGTTAGGATTGTAATATTATTTTCTTTTTTCTCAGTTTCAATAATAGATTTAATTTGACCTGCTTTAGGTGCACCATACACATTCACATTACTTTTTTCACCAGTTGGATAAACTTGACCACGGCCACGGTTACCACCAGCATATAACGGATATGTTAAATATTTAATCTCTGGATTTGTTGCAGGATCCGGAGAAATTACTGGAAAGACTAATTCTTGGTGTGTTTTTCCAGCAATTGGTCCAACAACTAAAATATTATCTAATTCTGTACTATATGGTGAAATAAAAACACCTTTATTTTTTGCTTTTACTTCATCTGAGATTTTATTAGTTGGTGCTAATTTAAAACCTTTAGGTAAAATAACAATTCCACCTACATTTAAATCCGCTGGTTTACCAGTTGCACCAATTTGTTTTATTGTTGTATCGTAAGGAACTTTTACTTCCACTTCAAAAACTGAATTAGGTAATACAGCTTGTGGAGCTTCAATTTCAATAGCTTTTTGATTTAAATGACAATTTGCACAAGCTAATTTTCCATTAGCTGCACGAGGGTTTGCATATCCTTGTTGAGCAAACACTGGGTAAGCATTTGCTTTTTCAATCGAAAACCCGAAAAAACTAATTGCCAATGTAAAGCTACATAAAATATTTTTTAAGAACGTTTGCGTTTTCATGTTTTGAATACGGTTATATGTAGTTTAAGTGATTTAATTTTTTATTAACAATAGAATACCCGCCCCGGAAAAATATAAGAACAAAATAGCACCAGATAATAATAATTGAGTTAATGGATCTGTAGATGGAGTTAATATAGCTCCTACAATAGTAGAACCTAAAATTACATAACGCCAAACCCCAATCATTTGTTTTGCTGAAACAATTTTTAATAGACCTAAAATAACTTGAATAACGGGTATTTGAAAAGCAAAACCGGTACTATAAAAAAGAACCAAAATAAATTCAAAATATTGATCAAATGACCAAAAAGGTTCAATTACTTCATCACTATAATTTAAAAAAAAGTTTAAGGCTGCTGGAATTAATGCATAATAAGAAAATATTAAACCTAACCCAAACAGAACTAGTGATGCTAATAATAATGGCAAAATAATTTTTTTTTCATTTTGTGTTAATCCCGGTAATAAAAATAATAAAATTTGTCCAAGAGCAAAAGGACTTCCAAATAAAAGACCTGTATAAAAAGAAATTTTTAATGTTGATAAAAAATACTCACCAGGGGCTGATTGAAAGAATTTTACGTTTGTAACAGGTAATTCTAAAATTTTTACTAAAAATTTTACTTCAAAAAATGCGGCGCAAGTTAAAAGTAAAATTATCCAAACAAGTTGAAATGTCCGTTGTCTTAATTCTTCAATATGCTCAGAAAAAGGTAATTCAAGTGTTAATTCAAAATTTTCACGAAATTTAAAATCTGAATTGCCTATCATAATTTAATTTTTAAATATATATATATATACGTGTACATTTAATTTTTTTCTAATCACAAATATACATTATATTATTATAAATTAAAAAATTATAATAGAATGTTTATACTTTTAGAAAAAAAAGTTCCTAGAGAAATCTCTAAGAACTTTTTCAAAATTTAAGATAAAAAAGTAGCAGCTTGTACACGAGCTGATGCTTTCTTTAAATTTTGAGAAGCTTCAATTTTTTCACGATTAGTCTCTGCTTGTTCTACAGCAATAGTAGCTTCTTCTAATGCAACCGTTACTTCATCCAATTTTAAAGAAGCAGCTTCTTCAACATCATTTACCAAAATAGTAATTTGATTTTGATCTACTTCAGCGAATCCTCCAAATAAGATCATTGGAGTCCATTTTTGATCCATTTTAATTCTTAAAACGCCAATATCTAAGGCAGTAATTAATGGTGCATGACCATCTAAAATACCTAATTGACCCGTTGTACTCGGTAAAATAATTTCTTCAGCTGTTGTTGAACAAACTATTCGATCTGGAGTAATAACACGAATATTAATAGTCATTTTTACTCCTTATTTTAGAGTTTCTGCTTTAGAAATTGCTTCATCAATATCACCAACAAGGTAGAATGATTGTTCTGGTAAATCATCTAAACCACCAGTTAAAATCATTTTAAAACCTTTAATTGTTTGTTCTAAACTTACATATTTTCCAGGAGAACCTGTGAAAATTTCAGCTACAAAGAAAGGTTGTGATAAGAAACGTTCCACTTTACGTGCTCGAGCTACAGTTAAACGATCTTCTTCTGATAATTCATCAATTCCCAAAATTGCAATAATATCTTGTAATTCTTTATAACGTTGTAATGTTTCTTTAACTTCTTCAGCAATTGCATAATGTTCACTTGTTACAATGTTTGGTTGTAACATTGTTGACGTTGAATCTAATGGATCTACCGCTGGATAGATACCTTTAGCTGCTAAATTACGTGATAATACTGTTGTCGCATCTAAATGTGCAAATGTTGTTGCAGGTGCTGGATCAGTTAAATCATCCGCAGGTACATATACAGCTTGAATTGATGTAATTGAACCTTGGGTAGTTGACGTAATACGTTCTTGTAAAGCACCCATTTCAGTCGCTAAAGTTGGTTGATAACCTACTGCTGATGGCATACGACCTAATAATGCTGATACTTCTGAACCTGCTTGTGTAAAACGGAAAATATTATCAATAAATAATAAAACATCTTGTTTATTAACATCACGGAAGTATTCCGCCATTGTTAAAGCTGTTAAACCTACACGCATACGTGCTCCAGGAGGCTCATTCATTTGACCATATACTAAAGCTACTTTAGAATCTGAGAATTTTTTCTCATTAATTACACCTGATTCTTTCATTTCTTCGTATAAATCATTACCTTCACGTGTACGTTCTCCTACACCACCAAATACAGATACACCACCATGGGCTTTTGCAATGTTATTAATTAATTCCATAATTAATACAGTTTTACCTACACCAGCACCACCGAATAAACCAATTTTACCACCACGACGGTATGGAGCTAATAAATCTACAACTTTAATACCTGTTTCAAAAATTGATGGTTTTGTTTCTAATTCAACAAATAATGGAGCATCACGATGAATAGGTAATGTTTCACTAGAATCAACTTCACCTTGATTATCTACTGGTTCACCAATTACATTAAAAATTCGTCCTAATGTTGGAGTACCAACAGGAACATTAATTGGTGTACCTAAATCTTCTACTTCGGCACCACGTTTTAAACCATCTGTAGAACGCATCGAGACACAACGAACTTTATTACCACCTAATAATTGTTGTACTTCAACGATGTTTGTACCTTGGTCATTTTTAACGCTAATTGCAGTATAAATTGGTGGTAAATTTCCATCTGGAAATTCAATATCTAATACTGGTCCAATAATCTGTACAACGTAACCTTTGTTTGTAGTTTCTAACATTATTTATTTAATATATTTACATTACTGAAAATAAACATACTTTCAAAAATCAATATTTTATTCATTAGAAGTAAAATACTAAAATTTAATTACTGTATAACATTGTACAATAAAATTTATCAAATTCTTGATTTAATTAGTACTTAGTTTAAAAGGCAACATCTGATCCAATTCGCCCAGTCGTCCTTAGCCAATTTTGAGCTTCGATATAATTATTTGGTGCTAATTTAATAGCTTGACGCCAATATTCACCTGCTTTATCAAATAACCCTTTCGCAATTTCTAAATTTTCTTTTTCAGAAGCTTTTACACCTTGGTAATGATATATCACAGCGATATTATTTAATGCTTGTGGTAAATTTAAATTTAATTCTAAAGCTTGATGATAATATTCTAAAGCTTGCATATATTCACCATTACTTGAATAAATTAACCCAATATTATACAAAATATAACTTCGATCATACGGATCTTCTTCTAATTGTAAGGCTTCATAATAATTTTCTAAAGCTTCAGCATATTCACCCTCGGATTGTGCTGACATTCCATCTCTATAATAAAAAAATGCTTGTTTTTCTTGTTTACTTGCTGGTAATACTTTTAATAAAATATCCGCAACAACCGTAAATGTTTTATCAATAAAATTATCATTACGTTGACTACGTCCCATTAAATTCTCCTTAGATTATAACTTAAATTATAAAGATATTTCAGTAAAATATTAAAAATTAACTAATAAGAATTGTTTTAAACAATTCTTATTAGTTTTTAAGTAGCAACTGGTACTAATGGATGAGGTATTATGAACATCCCGCTAAAAATCCTAATATAAAATCGCCAATAAGTTTTAACATAATTTTTGATTTAACTTTAAATAATTTAATTTGATGATACAAAAGGTAATAGTGATAAAATTCGTGCACGTTTAATTGCTTTCGTAATTTTACGCTGTTGTTGGACTGTTACACCTGTAGCACGGCGTGGTAAAATTTTACCTTGTTCAGTAACAAAGTTTTTTAATAAATCAACATCTTTGTAATCAATTTTTTGATCTAAATCAATTGGTGATAATTTGTGTTTTTGCATAAATTATTTAATCTCTTTATGAATAGTGTGTCGGTTACAATTTGGACAATATTTTTTTAATTCAATCCGATCAGGATTATTACGACGATTTTTCTGCGTCATATATCTTGAGATACCGGGCGTACGTTTCTCCGTATTAGAGCGACAATCTGTGCATTCTAAAGTAATTAAAACTCTAGATCCTTTATTTTTTGCCATGTTATCTTTTTGAAAATCTTAAATAATAGTAATATGAAAATATTTTTAATTTATTATGGCATATAAATTTTACTATTTTCAAGGTTTAATATCATTCGTAAAATAAAATATTAATATTTTATTTTTATCTTAAACACTAGGCTAAAAACTTCTTTTATTATAAAATTTATTACTACTCATAATATAGATAATTATCTAAAATATTTTAAATTTTATGGCAAATACTAAATCTTCAGAAAAACGTATTAAAATTAATGAACGTAATCGTTTAGAAAATCGTACATATAAAGGTAATATTAAAAGTACCATTAAGAATTACCTAACAACTTTAAAAATTTACGAAAACTCACAAACTCCCGAAAATCGTCAGAAAGTTGAAGAATTATTAAAAACTGCTTATAGTCAAATCGATAAAGCCACGAAAAAAAATGTTTTTCATAAAAATAAAGCTGCTAGAAAAAAATCACAACTAGCTGGTTACTTAAAAGCAATTTAAATTTAAGAATAGTTAAGACAAAATGTTTTAACTATTCTTAATTTAAACCCCCAAATACCTTTATACCTATTCTATTTTTTATAAATTTTCATTTAAAGAAAAATGCAAAATCACAAAACGTATGTTACAACTTTACCTGACTTTATTCAAATTCAAAAAACTAGTTTTTGTTGGTTTATCTCACAAGGGTTGAGTGAAGAATTAGAAAATTTTTCTTCAATTCTTGACTTTACAGGTAATATTGAAGTTTGTATTTTTGGTAATGAATATAAATTAAAAAAACCAAAATATAGTGAATTTGAATCTAAACAACGTGATAGTACTTATTCTGCCAGAATTTATATTCCAATTGAAATTCGGGACCGTCAATTAAAACGTATTACGAATCGAAAAAATGTTTTTATTGGTACATTACCATTAATGACAAATAATGCAACATTTATTATTAATGGTTGCGAACGAATTATTATTAGTCAAATTATTCGAAGTCCTGGGATTTACTTTAAAAAAGTTCTGAAAAAAGACCGCCCTGTTTATAATGGTACTTTAATTTCAAACCGAGGTTCTTGGTTAAAATTTGAATTTGGAGAAGAAGATGACTCTTTAACTAAAACAACAAAACGTAAAAAATCCCGTAATATATTTATTAAAATTGATAAATCAACAAAGATTAGTGCAACCCAATTATTAAATGAAATGGGGTTAAATAATGCAGAAATTGCTCAAAGTGTTAAAACCCCAAGTTATTTTAATTCTGCATTTAATTTATCTACAGCAATTGACGTAAAAAATAATGAATTTGAAACACCATTTTTTAATGAAAACAGTACTATTTTTTCTAAAATTTTTGACCAACGTTACTATGATGTTGGAAAAGTTGGACGTAGAAAAATTAATCAGAAATTAAATTTAAATATTTCCGAAAATATTCATACATTAACATATCAAGATATTATTGGAATTTTTGATTATTTAATTACAATTCAAGATGAATTAGGTGTTGAAGATGACATTGATCATTTACAAAATCGAAAAGTACGTTCGGTCGGAGAATTACTACAAAATCAATTTAAAGTTGGTTTAAATCGTTTAGAAAGAACAATTAAAGAACGAATGACAATTTGTGACCCATTAACTTTAAAACCTACCACATTAATAAATCCAAAACCGGTCATGGCAACTATGAAAGAATTTTTTGGTTCAAGCCAACTTTCACAGTTTATGGATCAAACAAATCCTTTATCGGCTCTTACTCATAAACGAAGAATTAGTGGATTAGGACCAGGAGGATTAAATCGTGATAGAATTAGTTTTGCAGTTAGAGATATTCACCCAAGTCACTACGGTCGTATTTGTCCAATTGAAACACCTGAAGGACAAAATGCAGGTTTAATTGCTTCTTTAACAACCTGTGCAAGAGTGAATCCATATGGTTTTATCGAAACTCCCTTTTGGAAAGTAAAAAATGGAAAAATTTTAAAAACTGGTTCACCAATATATTTAACTGCAGATATTGAAGATAATTTTAAAATTGCTCCTGCAGATATTAATATTAATAATGATGGATTTATTACAAAAAATTCTATTCCGGTTAGATATAAACAAGATTTTATTACAGTGAAACCTGAAGATGTAGATTTTATTGCTCTTTCAACAGTGCAAGTGGTATCCGCTGCTGCAGCATTAATTCCATTTTTTGAACATGATGATGCTAACCGTGCACTAATGGGATCTAATATGCAACGTCAATCGGTTCCTTTACTAATTCCTCAAAAACCAATTGTTGGTACAGGTTTAGAAAATCAAGTTGCAATTGATTCTGGGATGGTAGTTACTGCATTTAGAAAAGGAATTGTTACTGAAGTATCATCAAAACATATTGTCGTTGAAGAAGAAAATCAAAATAAAACCTATTATGAACTTCAAAAATATAATAGATCAAATCAAGACACATGCATAAACCACCGCCCAATTGTTTGGATTGGTGAAAAAGTTGAATCAGGTCAAGTTTTAGCTGATGGACCTGGTACAAATGGAGGTGAATTATCATTAGGACAAAATATTACCGTAGCTTATATGCCGTGGCAAGGGTATAATTTTGAAGATGCCATTTTAATTAATGAAAGACTCGTTTATGAAGATGTTTTTACGTCAATTCATATTGAAAAATATGATGTTGAAGTTCGACAAACAAAAGTTGGTTCAGAAGAAATTACACGTGAAATTCCAAACATTAGTACTAATGCAGTAGAAAACTTAGATGAGCGTGGAATTATTTATAAAGGAGCATTTGTTAAACCCGGTGATATTTTAATTGGTAAAATTACTCCTAAAGGGGAATCGGACCAATTACCAGAAGGAAAATTATTAAGAGCTATTTTTGGGGAAAAAGCAAAAGATGTTAGAGATACTTCATTAAGGGTTCCTAATGGTGAACATGGACGAGTTTTAGAAATTAAAATTTTTGATAGAGATAATGGGGATGAGTTGCCTACAGGTGTTAATACGTTAGTTCGAATTTTTTTAGCACAAATTCGGAAAATTCAAGTTGGTGATAAAATTGCTGGTCGACATGGAAATAAAGGTATTATTTCTAGAATTTTACCTAGACAAGATATGCCATATTTACCTGATGGAAGTCCTGTTGATGTCATTTTAAATCCTTTAGGTGTACCATCACGAATGAATGTAGGTCAACTATATGAATGTTTATTAGGATTAGCCGGCGATAAATTAAATCGACGTTTTAAAATTTTACCATTTGATGAAATGTATGGAGAAGATACTTCACGAATTTTAATTAATAAAAAATTACGACAAGCCTCTGTTGAAAAAAATGAAGCGTGGATTTTTAACCCTTATTCTCCAGGGAAGATGGTATTAATTGATGGAAGAACAGGTGATCCTTTTGAAAACCCAGTTACTGTTGGAAAAGCATATATGTTAAAATTAGTACATCTGGTGGATGATAAAATTCATGCTCGTTCAACAGGACCTTATTCTTTAGTTACTCAACAACCATTAGGTGGTAAATCTCAACATGGTGGGCAACGATTTGGAGAAATGGAAGTTTGGGCTTTGGAAGCTTTTGGGGCGGCACATACTCTTCAAGAATTACTAACTGTAAAATCAGATGATATGCAAGGCCGAAATGATGCTTTAAACGCAATTGTAAAAGGTCATCCAATACCAAAATCCGGTATCCCTGAATCATTTAAAGTTTTAATGCGTGAACTTCAAGCTATTGGTTTAGATATTAGTACGTATAAAATTGGAGAATTAAACTCTGAAATAAATTACAATACCGAAGTTGATTTAATGGAAGTTTATGATGCGGATTCAAAACGTTTTTCTCCAATGTCAATATTTTAAACCTTTTTTATTAAAAGAAAATTACTTATGACGAAACCTAATCAAGATTTTGATTATATTAAAATAAAATTAGCTTCACCAGATCGTATTAAAGAATGGGGACAACGCCTATTACCAAATGGACAAATAGTCGGTGAAATTACTAAACCTGAAACAATTAATTACCGAACATTTAAACCTGAAATGGATGGTTTATTTTGTGAACGGATTTTTGGTCCTACAAAAAATTGGGAATGTCACTGTGGGAAATATAAACGTGTTCGTTATCGTGGATTAATTTGTGAAAGATGTGGTGTTGAAGTTACAGAATCAAGAGTTCGGCGCCATCGAATGGGTTATATTGGATTAATCTCACCGGTTACACATATTTGGTATTTAAAAAGTGTTCCAAGTTTTATTGCATTGATATTAGGAATGACAAGAACCCAATTGGAAGCAATTGTTTATTTTACAAATTATTGTGAATTAGAATCTGATACACCAGAAGAAAATTTATATAATATTGGGGCTGAAACCATTAAAAGACAATTAGATGATTTAAATTTAATTGAAGAAGCAGAAACAACAAGAAATGAAATTAGTGCTTTAAATGAAAAAGCCGAATCAGGTTCTTATACACTTAAAAATTTAAAAGAACGAGAACAATTAATTAAACGAGTTCGAATTTTAGAAAATTTCATTTCAACTGGTTCGAGTCCTTCTTGGATGATTCTTTCAATTTTACCAGTAATTCCACCAGGGTTACGTCCTATGGTTCAATTAGAAGGTGGAAGATTTGCAACATCTGATTTAAATGAATTATATAGGCGGGTTATTACTCGAAATAATCGGTTAATCCGATTATTAGAAATTTATGCCCCAGAAATTATTATTCGTAATGAAAAACGGATGTTACAAGAAGCGGTTGATGCATTAATCGATAATGGAAAACGTGGAAAAAAAGCTTTAGGTGCTAATAACCGACCGTTACGCTCTTTGTCTGATATTATTAAAGGAAAACAAGGTCGTTTCCGTCAAAATTTATTGGGAAAACGAGTAGATTATTCCGGCCGTTCAGTAATTGTTGTGGGTCCAACATTAAAATTGAATCAATGTGGATTACCTTATGAAATTGCAATTGAATTATTTCAACCGTTTATTATTCATGAATTAATCAATCAAGGTTTAGCGAGTAATATGAAAGTTGCTAAAAAATTTATTCATCAAAATGAACCATTAGTAGGAAATGTTTTAAAGAAGGTTTTAATAAACCATCCAATTTTTTTAAACAGGGCCCCAACTTTACACCGTTTAGGTATTCAAGCGTTTGAACCTATCTTAGTTGAAGGTCGTGCCATTAAATTACATCCATTAGTTTGTTCGGCTTTTAATGCTGATTTTGATGGTGATCAAATGGCAGTTCATGTTCCATTATCATTAGAAGCACAAGCAGAAGCTTATATTTTAATGTTAACTCCTTATAATTTCTTATCACCTGCAACTGGTGAACCAATTATTATGCCAAGTCAAGATATGATTCTTGGTTGTTATTATTTAACAGCAAATAATGTTAAAGGTTTATTGGGGTCAAATCATTATTTTGCTAATTCAGAAGATGTTATTTTAGCTTATGAGCATAATCAAGTTGATTTACATGCTTTAATTTGGGTTCGTTATGGTGGAGTTGTGACAATTCCTGAAAAATTGTTAAAGAAAATTGAATTATCTGATGGTTCGTATATTGAGCAATATATAAATTTACAACGAAAATTTGATATTAATAATAATTTAATAACACAATATCTCCAAACAACACCTGGACGAATTATTTTTAATTTAACAATTCAAAAAACTTTACAAATTAATTATTAAAAAATCTTAATTTTGCTATTACCAATTAAAATTAAATTTTTATGAAAAAATATACATTTCAAAATACTTTAGTCAGTAAAAAACAATTAAAACAAATTTTATCTTGGACATTTACAAATTATGGGTCAGTTCAAGGTTCGTTATTAGCAGATGAATTAAAATATTTAGGTTTTAAATATTCAACAAAAGCAGGTATTTCTATTAGTATTGAAGATTTACGAATTCCACCTATAAAAAATTCAATGTTAGAAAAATCTAATAAAGAAATTATTACTACCGAACAAACATGTTTAAAAGGGAATATTACTGAAGTTGAAAGATTTCAAAAAGTTATTGATACTTGGAATATTACTAGTGAAACTTTAAAAGATGAAGTAGTTTCTTATTTTCGAAATTATGACCCTTTAAATTCGGTTTATATGATGGCTTTTTCCGGAGCTCGAGGAAATTTATCACAAGTACGACAATTAGTTGGTATGCGAGGTTTAATGTCTGATCCAAATGGTGAAATTATGGATCTTCCTATTAAACAAAATTTTCGTGAAGGATTGACTATTACGGATTATTTAATGTCTGGCTACGGAGCCCGAAAAGGTATTGTTGACACGGCATTAAAAACAGCAAATTCCGGTTATTTAACCCGAAGGCTAATTGATGTTGCTCAAGATATTATTATTAGAGAAAAAGATTGTTTAACCAAGAGATCTATTGTTTTTGTAGATATTGAGAAAGATTCAACTGTTTTACGATCATTTTATGATCGAATTTTAGGAAGAATTCTTAATCAAACAGTTTATAACCCAACAAATAGAGAAGAAATTTTGTTTGATAAAGGTATTCAAATTACACCTTCTGTTATTAAGGCCTTAAAACAATATAATGTTACAAAAATTTTAGTTCGATCTCCATTAAGCTGTAATTTAAATCGTTCAATTTGTCAAAAATGTTATGGTTGGAATTTAGCAAATGAAAATTTAGTTGATTTAGGTGAAGCTGTTGGTATTATTGCTGGTCAATCGATTGGTGAACCAGGTACACAATTAACGATGAGAACCTTCCATACAGGGGGTATTTTTACTGCAGGTTCAAATCAACAAATTTTAAGTTCAGTAAATGGTAACTTAGAATTTTCTGAGTTTTTAAAAACAACTCCATTTCGAACAAATCGGGGTGAAAATGTATTAAAAACCGAAAATTCAGGGTCATTAATCATTACATTAAGAAATAATGACATAACAAAAATTGAGATTCCTTCACAAACTTTATTATTTGTCACAAATAAAAGTGAAATTAAAAAAGACGAATTATTAGGTCAATTAATTGAAAGTAGTAAACAAACTAAAATTGAAACAAAAACTGTCTTAAGTGATCTGACTGGTGAAATTCTTATTAAAAAAGGTGATTTCATTAATACTGATAGTCAAATTGCATGGGTATTAGCAGGTCAACTATTTGATTTACCAATTGAATCATATTTAAATATTAATTCAACATATAAAATTTTAAAATACAGTTTTATTTCTAGAACTAAATTAATTAATAAACATCCAGGTATTGTTAAAATTGTTAAAGATCAAATTGATTTATCAAAAACTGTAATTGAAATTTTAAGTAATTCAATTACTTTCCCGAATACTAAAATTAAAAAATTTTCAACAAGTGAAGTTAACGAAAATTATTTATTAGAATTTGATAAAATAAATCAATTTAAATTGAATAGATTTAGTGGTATTGAAACTGAAGCAATTGTACTTAGAGTAAATGAACCAATTGGTCAACGGATTACTAATGTATATGATACAAACACTGGTGGAACTCCTTATTTTTTTACTCAAAAATCAAATATTGAAACAGATTTTTTATGGTTACCTGAAGAAAGCCATATTATAAATAGAGATTCTAGTGTCTTAAAAGTTGAAGATTCCGAATATGTTAGTGAAAATTATGAAATTTTAACAGATTTATATTCAAAAATTCCTGGTATTATTTCTATTATTGAAAAAAATAATATTTTACAAGAAATTTCTATTAAGCCAGGGTTTTTATATAAAGTAAAAAATTTTAGTGACTATGATCAAAAAATATTTTATCCAGGTGAAATCATTTTTAATGAACTTAGTATAACAGAACTTTCAATTTCAGAAATTATAAACACTAGAACTGGACCAGAAATATTAATTCGTCCCTTAATTCTTTATAATGTTCCAAGAAAAAAGTCAATTTTGAAGTTTGTTCCAGGTGAAAATCTTGAAAAGAAAAAAGAATTTAATATTAAAGAATTATTTAGTTTTAAAAATTCATTAAAATTTAATATTAAAAATAAAGAAAAAATAAAAACTAATAAAAATTTAACGTTAGTCGAACAAAATTTTGAAATCGATTTATTAAAAAAAGAAATCTCTTTTGAAAATTTAAATTTAGAAATTTTAACAAATATAAATGCAAAGAATGAATTAGAATTTTTAACTTCAGAAAAAATTTGTTTAGATGATTATATTCCTAATCAATTACGAAAATCTGAAATCAAGATAAATTTATTAGTTCAAAATAATCAATTTATTAATTCTTCGAGTATTTTAGGTTATTTGGAAATTATCGCTCAAAAAACGTTAGATTTAATTAAAGTTAAAACTCGTTTTACAGAAAAACGGGGACAAAAAAATAAAAAATTATTTTTAACAACGAATAATGATTGTGTAAAAATTTCATTACTCAATAATCCTAGTTTTGAAACAAAAAATTTAAATGAATTGATAAATGATCCAATAAATATTGATTATAAAGGTCGAATCATTTCAAAAACTATTAACGAAGTTGTTGTTCAAAAAGGGCGTCCTTACTTTTTTCCTAAAGGGGCAAAAGTACGTTGTCAAACCGGTAATTTAATTGAAAAAAATGATAATATTGGCCAATTAATTTTTGAAAAAGAAATTACAGGAGATATTGTCCAAGGTTTACCAAGAGTTGAAGAAATTCTTGAAGCTAGAAAGGGTAAAAAAATTAATAAGACTTCACTTATTAAAAAAACTGATTTGAATCCAAATTTTAAATTCATAAAAATTGGGACTTCATTAGCTGGGGAAGAAAATATTAATTTACATAATTTATTATCATTGTATTTTCAATATTATATCACTCGAGAAACATTATATGAAGCTACCTATAGAAGCATTAAAAAGGTTCAAGGATTAATTTTAAATTTAATTCAATCAGTATACCAGTCTCAAGGTGTAACAATCTCTGATAAACATTTAGAAGTGATCATTAAACAAATGACAACTAAAGTTAAAATTGCACACGAAGGAGATACGCCGTTATTACCTAATGAATTAATTGATTTACAACAAATTAAATATATAAATGAATCTATTGAAAATGATGAAAAACAACCAGCTTTTTATCATCCTGTTTTATTAGGTATTACACGAGCCTCATTGAATACAGAAAGTTTCATCTCAGCTGCAAGTTTTCAAGAAACAACCCGCGTGTTAACCAAAGCTGCTATAGAAGGAAAAGTAGATTGGCTGAGAGGTTTAAAAGAAAATGTAATTATTGGTCGTTTAATTCCAGCGGGAACCGGTTTTAACAGTTATAGTGATTTATCAGATAGTACTTTAAAATTAGTTAAAAATGTAAATAAAGAAACAAACGAATTAAAACAATTTTTTAACCCTAATAACTAGACGTGGATGTTTTTAATTTGTTATCTTAATATTATGTAAAATACTTTTATTTAACTTAGGAGTTAAAATATTTATGGCTGATATTACTTTAGCCCAATTATTAGAAGCAGGTGTTCATTTTGGACATAAAGCTTACCGTTGGAATCCAAAAATGTTCCCTTATATTTATACAGAACGAAATAATATTCATATTTTAGATTTAGTCCAATCAGCTCAACTATTAAAAGAAGCAAATAGCTATACACAACAAGCAGCTGGACAAGGTAAAACATTTTTATTTATTGGAACAAAACGCCAAGCAAGTGCAGTAATTGCTCAAGAAGCAACCCGTTGTAATTCATATTATGTAAATCATCGTTGGTTAGGTGGTATGTTAACAAATTGGGTTACATTACGTAGTAGAATTGAATACTTAAAAAAATTAGAAGAACAAGAAGCAAATCAAGTTTTTGAATTACTTCCAAAAAAAGAAGCAGCTCAACGTCAAAAAGAATTAGAAAAATTACGTAAGCATTTAAACGGTATTAAAAATATGACTAAATTACCGGATGTTGCTATTATTGTAGATCAAAAACGTGAAATGACGGCATTAAAAGAATGTCGTACTTTAGGAATTCCAGTTATTTCAATTTTAGATACAAATTGTGACCCCGATCTAGTGGATATTCCAATTCCAGGTAACGATGATGCGATTCGTTCAATTAAATTAATTTTACAATCGTTAACAGATAATATTACATTAGGCCAACAAAAATCAGAAAAATTTGTTGAAAATTAATTAATTAAGGTATTAAAGTTTATGACTATGGAAATTAGCGCCAAACTTGTAAAAGAATTACGAGATAAAACTGGTGCAGGCATGATGAATTGTAAAAAAGCGTTAACTGAACATAACGGTGATTTTGATAAAGCTGTGGAAGCTTTACGTTTAAAAGGAGAAGCTATTGCTGATAAAAAAGCTAGTCGAAGTGCTAATGAAGGTTTAATTGAAGCTTATATTCATACAGGAAGTAAACTAGGCGTTCTTTTAGAAGTAAATTGTGAAACTGATTTTGTTTCACGAAAACCTGAATTTAAAGAATTTGTTCAAAATTTAGGAATGCAAATTGCTGCTTGTCCCGATGTGGAATTAATTTCAATGGATGATATTTCTGATGAAATTAAACAAAAAGAATGGGATTTTGAAAGTGGAAAAGATGATTTAGCTAATAAACCTGAAGAGATACGAAATAAAATTGTCGAAGGTCGAGTTAATAAAAGTTTAAAAACTAAAGTTTTATTAGAACAAGAATATATTCGTGATTCTAATACGACAGTTGACGGATATTTAAAACAAAAAATTAGTTTATTTGGTGAAAATATTAAAGTAGCACGTTTTGTCCGTTTTAATTTAGGGCAATAAAAAAATTTTATATTAAATGGTATTTTTAAAAATACCATTTTTGGGCCTATCGTCTAACGGATTAGGACAGGAACCTTCTAAGTTTCTAATGTAGGTTCGATTCCTACTGGGCCTATTTTATTTAAATCTTAAACTTAAAAAAACTATTTTTTTAAGTTTAGTACTTGTTTATTTAACTTGAAAGAGGTATAATTTTTTATATCTTAGATAAATTTAAGTTTTTATAAACTACTTTTTATAAACTTATATTTTTTATAGAAAAAAATACGCTGATGTAGCTCAATTGGTAGAGCAACTGATTTGTAATCAGTAGGTCGGGGGTTCAAGTCCCTTCATCAGCTTTTAAAAATCAAAAGTATATTTCTAATTTAGTAATTTAGCTTTAAATTACTAAATTAGAAATATGACGAATAAACCTGATTAGTTATTTAAGGCAATGTTTGAAATATGGCGGATGGCACAAAGAAGTTTAATTATCTCTAATTTTCCTCCATTTGTTAAAATAATCTCTTTTCCACCAAGCATTTCCAATAACATTGGACTATATTTTGTGCTATAGTCAGTCTCACTAATACAGCTCAACATTCCACGAAAGCTCGGTTCAGCATATATAGATTCTAATGCCACTTGAGACTCTTGAATTAAGCCAGCGCAGGTTGTAATGTTTTTCTTCAACCCACCTATATCAACTTTTAAACTTTTATTAATAGTTGATGCTAAATACAATTTAGAATGAGCACTATTTAATGCACCTCTTAATTGAACGTTTTGTAGGACAGCTACTGTACCAGAAACAACTAAAATAGTTAAACCCGTAGCATAAACCAATTTTTTAGTTAATTCTTGGTTTTTAGTTACAATAGGCTTACCGACAGTTTCAATTGCTTGAGCACTACTCAAAACTAAACTTGTACCTAAAACGCCAACTTTATTAACACCTAGTCCAAGTCCAAAAATGACTACAGAATAACAGAGACGTTTTATTTTAATCCGTGAAGGATATAAAAATAAGACTTTTGCCTTCGACTTACCTTGAATCACTCTGCTAGGAACTCTCTTTAGTCTACTAGAAAGTCTTTTTCTTAATTTTGCATATCTTATTATCATATCTAAACCTCCATTTATTAAAAGAATATAATATTTTTTATGCTTATAACCTATTATAGTTCAACATTAAAAAAAAAGAATAACTTTTTTAATAAATTTAAAATTTTTTATGCCTAAAACCTATCATAGTTCAATCTTTAAAAAAAAATTAATTTTTTTAATAAATTTAGAATTTATTGTATTTTTGCTAATTTAAATTGGGTCGAATTGGATTTGAACCAATGTAGCATGACGCAGCGGATTTACAATCCGCCCCCTTTAACCACTCGGGCACCGACCCTTATAAATAAATTATATTATAGTTTGTTTAGAAGGTCAATATAAAATTATTTAATAATTTTATATTGACCTAACTAATTATTATGTGTATTATAGTAGTGGTATATTGATTACTCGGGCGATTAACTCAGCGGTAGAGTGTCTGCCTTACAAGCAGAAGGTCAAAGGTTCAAATCCTTTATCGCCCATTTTTTATATTATTTAAGCATTAGCTTTAATTCCAGTTTGTTTTTGAATACCCATCATTTGTGAATTACTTTTTCCTGGTGCAACCATAGGATAACAATTTTCATCTTCAACAACAGCAATATCAAATACAATAGGTCCTATATAGTCTTTTGATTCAAGTAAAGCTAATTCTAATTCTGTCTCATTATTTACTTGTATACTTTTAATACCATATGAATTTGCTAAACTTGGAAAATTCGGACGACCATCTTCCATATTTGAATGAGAATAACGCTCACCATAAAAAGATTCTTGCCATTGACGCACCATGCCTTGCCAATGATTATTTACAATAATTAAACGAATGGGTAATTTATATTGAACTATTGTTCCTAATTCTTGAATACACATTTGAATACTTGAATCACCCGAAATACAAACAACAGGTAAATGGGGAAACGCAATCTGCGCCCCAATTGCGGCTGGTAAACCATAACCCATTGTACCTAAACCTGCACTAGATGCCCATTTTCTTGGACCACATTTGATAAATTGTGCTGACCACATTTGATGTTGACCGACATCTGTGGTAAAAATTGCGTTTGAATAAGTATTTCCAACTAAATTAATCACTTGTTGTGGTGATAATTTATTTTCAATCTTTGGAATCATTAATGGATATGTTTGTCGCCATTTTTGAATACGCTCTAACCACGATTGAGTGTTACTACAATCAATTTGGTAATTTTGATTACTTTCATAAACTTTAATAAGTTCTTTTAAAATTTGTTTTACATCCCCAACAATTGCTAATTGAGGTGTTCGATTTTTTCCTACTTCTGCAGGATCAATATCAATATGTAAAATTTCTGCATGACAAGCAAATTCATCTAATTTTCCAGTAACTCTATCATCAAACCTTGTTCCAACTGCAATTAATAAATCACATTCACTTACGGCAAAATTGGCATAAGCAGTTCCATGCATGCCCAACATTCCTAAAGAAAGTGGATGGTTTTCATTAAATGACCCTTTTCCCATTAGAGTCGTTGTAATTGGAATTGAAAATAATTCTGCTAATTTTAATAATTCTTTATGTGTATTTGAAATTACAGCACCCCCCCCAACATACAGTAAAGGTTGAGATGCTTGACGGATCATTTTTAAGGCATCGAATATTTGTTTGTCACTTGTTTTAAATTGAAAACGATAACCTTTTGATTTTAAAATATTCTTTTGTTGAATTGGTTGATAATTTGTAAATTCTTCTAAACCAACATCTTTTGGAATATCTATTAAAACAGGACCTGGTCTACCATTTTGAGCAATATAAAATGCTTCTGAAACAATTTTTGTGACTTGTTGCGGGTCCCGAATTACATACGAATGTTTTACAATTGGTAACGTAATACCAAAAATATCTGTTTCTTGAAACGCATCTGTACCGATAAAAGCACGACCGACTTGCCCCGTAATTACAACTAAAGGAACAGAATCTAATTGAGCATTTGCAATACCAGTTACTAAGTTTGTTGCTCCAGGTCCTGATGTTGCAAAACAAACTCCTACTCGCCCCGTAACACGTGCATAAGCATCTGCCGCATGAATAGCACCTTGTTCGTGACGGGTTAAAATATGTTTAATTAAACCTTGTTGTTCCCAAAAATATAATTCATCATAGATAGGAAGAATAGCACCACCAGGATAACCAAAAATATCTGACACACCATTTCTTACTAAACTATCAATTAGGGCAAATGCTCCAGTCTGTTTATTTGAAATTTTCGTTTGAAAAGTCATATAAAAAAATTTTAAATTAATTAAATATATTAAACTATACGGCAAGCATATTTTTTAATATTAAAAATAAAGTTATAAATAAAAAAGTAATAAAAACCAATAATAAAACCCTTGATTTTGGAGTTTTAATTAAATTAATAAAAGGTGTTAAAATAACTAAAATTGATCCGGATACACTACTAATAAAAAATCGAGGGTATCTTAAAATATTATTCCAAAAGTCATTCATATTAAAATTTAAGAAATTATATTACTATAAAATGAATTATCATGTTATAATGTTTATGTATAAGAATAGTTTAAGGCTCTGTAGCTCAGTGGTTAGAGCAGGGGATTCATAAGCCCAAGGTCGTAGGTTCAAATCCCACCAGAGCCAGTAAAAATAAACTATTAAAAATTATAAATTAATCTAGGAGAAATGGCTGAGTGGTCGAAAGCAATAGATTGCTAATCTATCGTATAGTTTACTGTACCCAGGGTTCGAATCCCTGTTTCTCCTTAATTAAAATCTGAAATTATTTGACAATTAAATATAAACATTACTATAATGTAATAGTACCCCAATCTGGGATTGTAGTTCAATTGGTTAGAGCACCGCCCTGTCACGGCGGAAGTTGCGAGTTCGAATCTCGTCAGTCCCGTATTTTTTTTGTTTATAATACAATTTAATAATATCTATTAAATTGTATTATTCTCCTTGAACTTTTAATAAAACAAAACCAAGTGATAAACCAAATAAAGTCATAAAGAAACAAGTAATTGCTGCTGTTAAAATTTCAGCATTTGCAAAAGGTAAAATTTTTAGAATCAATTCTATAATCATAGTGTTTAAATAAATTTTTTTAACTATTAAATCAAATGAACTAATAAAAAATTAGAATCCATTTCTAGCCCAAACAACTAATGATAATGAAAATGTAAACATTGTCATTACACCAGCCCAACCTAAACTAATAACGTCCATATTTTATAATTTTTTTTAAATAATTATATTGAAGATCAGAAACACTGTTCTTCAATATATATATAGTATTTTTAGTTAGACAATACCATTTGTCCAATCAACATCTACATTTTCAATAATTAATGATGAATTATAAATTTGTAAGATAATTAATAAAAATACTAAAAATGCTAACATTACACCACCCATAATAGGTGTTGTACCCCAACCTGGCGCTACTTTTCCATACTCCGCATTTAAAGGGCGTAGGATTTCACCTAATCTTGTTCTTAATGCCATACGAATATTTTTTTAATAAATTAAATTTTGTTTCACATAACATATAATAATAGATTACTATTCTATTATTATTTTCATTATGGAAACAGCAACGATTATTGTTATTTTTTTAGCAAGTTTACTTTTAGGAATTACTGTATATTCAATCTACACGGCTTTTGGACCAGCAGCAAAAAATTTACGTGATCCATTTGAAGAACATGAAGATTAAAAAAATAAACCACTATTGTGGTTTATTTTTTAATAATACGAGGAGTATCTCTAAAGAAAACAGCAAAGAAAATGACCATTAATGTTCCAATTAGTAAAAATGTATATACTAAAGCTTCCATTTTTTAATCCTTTAATCTGTGTAATTGTTAAAAAACAAAGCTTATACAGCACCTTGTTTTTTAGTTGACTTATCACCAAGCTTTTGGAAAGCACCAAATTCTACTTGTTCTGTTACTTCTGCACCAATACCTGTAAATACATCTCGGAAAATTGTACGGCCACCATGCCATAAATGACCTAAGAAGAATAACAATGCAAAATTAGCATGACCGAATGTATACCAGCCACGTGGACTACTACGGAATACCCCGTCAGACTCTAAACTTGTACGATCAAATTCAAACACTTCACCTAATTGAGCTTTACGTGCGAATTTTTTAACTGTTGGGGCATCTTTAAATGTTTGACCGTTTAATTTACCACCATAAAAATCTACAGTAACACCTACTTGTTCAATACTAAATTTTGATTCGGCACGACGGAATGGAATATCAGCACGGATAATACCATCTTTATCTACTAAAATAACAGGGAATGTTTCGAAGAAAGCTGGCATACGACGTACAGTTAATTCACGACCTTCTTTATCGCGGAAAATAGGATGACCTAACCATGCTTCAGCAATACCATCACCTTTATCCATAGGACCAGCTCGGAATAAACCACCTTTTGCCGGATTATTTCCAATATAATCGTAAAATGCTAATTTATCAGGAATACGTGACCAAGCAGCACTTTCTGATAAACCTTCACTAACTGATGTTTCTACTTGACGTTCAATTTCTTGTTGGAAATAACCACTATCCCATTGATAACGAGTTGGACCAAATAATTCAATAGGAGTTGCTGCCGCACCATACCACATAGTACCTGAAGTTATGAATGCTGCAAAGAATACTGCTGCAATACTACTAGATAATACTGTTTCAATATTACCCATACGTAATGCACGGTATAAACGTTGTGGTGGACGTACTGTTAAATGGAAAATACCTGCAAAAATACCAAAGATACCAGCTGCAATATGATGCGCAGCAATACCACCAGGATTAAATGGATTAAAGCCATCAGCACCCCATGATGGAGCTACTGGTTGTACTTTACCTGTTACACCATAGGCATCTGATACCCAAATACCAGGTCCAAATAAACCTGTTACGTGGAATGCACCAAAACCAAAACATAATAATCCAGATAAGAATAAGTGAATACCAAAGATTTTTGGTAAATCTAAAGCAGGTTCACCAGTTCTTGGATCACGGAATAATTCTAAATCCCAATAAACCCAATGCCAAATTGCAGCTAAGAAACACATACCTGATAAAATAATATGTGATAATGCCACCCCTTCAAAACTCCAAATACCTGGGTTTGAAACACTCTCTCCAGTAATACTCCAACCACCCCAAGAGTCAGTAATTCCAAGACGGGTCATAAACGGCATAACAAACATACCTTGACGCCACATAGGATTTAATACTGGATCTGATGGATCAAAAACAGCTAATTCATATAATGCCATAGAACCAGCCCAACCTGATACTAATGCAGTATGCATCAGGTGTACTGCAATTAATCGGCCTGGGTCATTTAATACTACTGTATGAACACGATACCATGGAAGTGCCATAGCAATTAGATTCCTTAATATAACTAATAGGTTTTGACTTTCTTACTAATAAACTATAAAAAATAGTTAACCATACTATTATTATAAGTGAATATAATAAAAATTATTTAAATTATATAAAATTAGTTAATTTTTTAAAATAAAAATTAACTAATTTTATATGATCTAAGAGATACTGGCTTTAAAATTTTCTTTTGACTCTGAAATTGCAGCTTGTAGTAATGTTTCAGCTTCATCACTAAAAGCTTGAGTTGTTGAAATAATTTCTGTATATTGAACTTTTGAAGTATTAATATAGTTTAATAAACTAGCACAATATTGTTTTACATCACCAACAGCTAAATCATCTAAATAACCATTAATTCCTGTGTAAATTAATGCTACTTGTTCCGCGACAGACAATGGTGAATTTTGTGGTTGTTTTAATAACTCACGTAAACGTGAACCACGTGCCAATTGTTTTTGCGTTGCTTCATCTAAATCAGAGGCAAATTGAGAGAATGCTTCTAATTCAGCAAATTGAGCAAGTTCTAATTTTAATTTACCTGCTACTTTTTTCATAGCTTTTGTTTGAGCAGCTGAACCTACACGTGATACTGAAATACCTACGTTAATTGCTGGACGAATACCTGAATTAAATAAATCATTCGATAAGAAAATTTGTCCGTCAGTAATTGAAATTACATTTGTTGGGATGTATGCAGATACATCACTTGCTTGTGTTTCAATAACTGGAAGAGCTGTCATACTACCACCACCTAATTCATCACTAAGTTTTGCAGCACGCTCTAATAATCGTGAATGTAAGTAGAATACATCACCTGGATACGCTTCACGTCCTGGAGGACGGCGTAATAATAGTGACATTTGACGATAAGCCATTGCTTGTTTCGTTAAATCATCATAAATTACTAACGTCGCTTTACCTTTATACATAAAGTATTCTGCCATAGCAGCACCTGCATAAGGAGCAATGTATTGTAATGTTGCTGGATCATTTGCACCGGCTAATACAACGATTGTATAACCCATTGCGCCTTTCTCTTCTAAAACATTTACTACTTGTGCTACAGTTGATGCTTTTTGACCAACACCTACATAAACACAAACTACATCTTCAGTTTTTTGGTTAATGATTGTATCAACCGCAATTGAGGTTTTACCTGTCTGACGGTCACCAATAATTAATTCTCGTTGACCACGACCAATTGGAATCATAGCATCAATTGAAGTAATACCTGTTTGTAAAGGTTCACATACAGATTTACGACTAATAATACCAGGTGCCATTGCTTCTAATAAACGAGAATCATCTGGAGTGATATCACCTTTACCATCTAGTGGAGTTGCTAATGAATTAATTACACGACCTAAAAAAGCGTCACCCACAGGAATTTGAGCAATACGGCCAGTTGCTGTAACTGTACCACCTTCTAAAATTTGACGACCTGTACCCATTAATACTACACCAACGTTATCATTTTCTAAGTTAAGTGCAATACCAATTGTTTTATCTTCAAACTCTAAAAGTTCACCACTCATTACTTGATCAAGACCATAAACACGTGCAATACCATCCCCTACTTGAAGAACAGTACCCACATTATCTACTTTAACCTCTTGATCGTATTTTTCAATTTGTTCACGGATAATACTACTAATTTCGTCTGGACGAATACTTATCATTGTATTATTTTAAGATAAAAAAGTTAATAAAAGATTTGGGTTTGTTTTTAAATTTCTAAAACAGTATCTAAATGTTTTGCTAATTCACTAAGTTGACCTTTTACGCTTAAATCAATCACTTGTGAATTAGTTTTTACTAAAAAACCACCCATAAGACTTGCATCTAAAGTTATTAATAATTTAATTTCTTTTGCATTTGTCATTGTTTGTAGTTTATCTGTTAACAATTGCTGTTGTTCTTCAGAAATTTCACTTGCCGAAGTAACTTCAACAATTTTAATATTTGCTAGCTCATATACTAGTTCTAAATAACGGTCTGCAATTGCTTCAAGATAACTAAGTCTATTTCGATCAGCTAAAATTAATAAAAACTTAGAAGTTTGTTCACTAATTTGTGGACTCACTGTTTTTTTAATAATTTCACGTTTCGCTTCAATTCGAACAGTAGGACTATTTAAATAATCTGTTAATGCTTGAGTTGAATTTAATAATTCACGTAAATTATTAATATCTGATGTAATAGCATGAATTGAACTTTGTGATTTTGCTAAATCTAATAATGCTTCCGCATATGGATTGGCAATTTTTGCTCCTAAAAGATCAGTAGCCATTATAACTGCCCTCCTAATTTAACAATACCTTGATCAATTAATGTTGCTTGTTTTGCTGGACCTAAATTATTTTGAACTTTACCAAGTACATTTTTTAAAGCTAATGAAATAATTTGTTGTTTAATTTCACTAAAGACTTGTGTTTCTCGACTTTGTAAAGTTGCTAATGCACGTCCAAAACGAGTAGCTAACTCTGCATTTGCTTGCGTTGAATCTGATTTTAATAATACTTTTTTAGTATTATTAGTTTCTTTTCGAATTTCAGCAATAATTACTTGAGCTTGCGTTAGTTGTTTCTGGGCTTCATTCAAACGAGTATTTGCTTCTGTTAAACGTTCTTCAGCATCTTGAACACTCTGAATAATCTCTTGTTGACGTTGTTCTAATGCAGATCCTAAAAAATCACGACCTACATAAATTAGAATACCAACTAAAAGAATAATATTAATTAAACCACTTTCCAAAATATCAAGATTAAACCCAATATTTTTTTCTTCAGCAACTAATGTAAAAATTTGATCGAAATTTTCCATATTTTATAGTTTTTATGTAAACTTTTGGCTTATAAAAAGGGGAAAATTACTTGTAACAAAAAATTTAAATTGATAATTTATTTTCAATTTGAGTTGATAATATTTGAATTTCTGTATCTAAATTATTAAGAACACTTTCTTTTTTAGTTAGAAATTCATTCGTAATTTTATCTAACAAACTATCAATATATTTTTGTGAAATATTTAGTTCGATATCTAAAATTTCTTTATGAATTTTTTGTGAATTTGCAATTTCCAATTGTGCTTCTTTACGTACACTATTCAATTCTTGTTCATATTGAGTAGTTAATTCATTTGCTTTTGCTAATGTATCAGACGCTTTTGATAAATTTGTTAAAATAAAATCATTACGTTCTGTAATTGCAGTATACAATGGACTGTATAAAATAACATTTAATACAATCGTTAGTAATACAAATTGAACTGCTACTAGTGGTAAAGTCGCACCAATATCAAAAAGACCCCCAGGGCCTTCTGTTTCTGAACTTGAAATTAATATTGAAAGATTAAGCATAAAATATATCTATGTTTTGCTTTATGCGATTAAAAAATATCCAAATAAGTTTTATATTTAAATAAAACTTATTTGGGGAATGTATATTTATACATTAAATGGGTTCGCGAATAATAACGCTAATGCAACTACTAAACCATAAATAGTTAATGCTTCCATGAAAGCTAAACTTAATAATAAAGTACCACGAATTTTGTTTTCTGCTTCAGGTTGACGAGCAATACCTTCTACAGCTTGACCAGCTGCATTACCTTGACCAATACCAGGGCCGATCGCCGCTAAACCAATAGCTAAACCAGCAGCAATAACAGAAGCAGCAGAGATGATAGAATCCATAATAAATCTTAATTAATAAATATAAATATAATTTGAGAAAAATTGTTTTTTAAATTTTACTCAAGAGCTTCTGCAATATATGCAGCAGCTAATGTTGAGAAAATTAATGCTTGCACCGAACCAGCAAAAATTCCTAGTAACATAATAGGTAAAGGAATAATTAGTGGTACTAATGCAGTCAATACTGAGATTGTTAATTCATCAGCAAGAACATTTCCGAAAAGTCGGAAACTTAATGATAAAGGCTTTGTAAAATCTTCTAAAACCTTAATTGGAAATAGTAAAGGGATAGGCTCAATATAATGTTTAAAGTAACCCAAACCTTTTTTACTAAATCCAGCATAAAAATACGCAAGAGATGTTAATAATGATAGAGCAATTGTGGTATTAATATCATTAGTCGGAGCTGCTAATTCACCTTCTGGTAATTGAATTAATTTCCAAGGTATAATCGCACCTGCCCAGTTACACCCAAAAATAAATAGGAATAATGTACCAATAAATGGTAACCATTCTCTATAAAAACTTTCGCCTAATTGATCTTTAGCAATGTCAGCTACATATTCAACAACGGATTCCATAAAATTTTGCCATCCACGTGGAATTTGTTCAACATTACGCGAACCTAAGAAAGCAAATGTTAAAAGAATTGCACAAACAACCCATAAAACCATTAACACTTGACCATGAACTAGAAATCCTTGAATATTCCAGTAAAAATGCTTCCCTACTTCCGCTTCCGCTAAAATTGTAGACGTACTTGAATAGAAATTATCTGGGTACATAAAATTTAGCTAATTCAGTAAATTACCCAATATTAAAAAATATACAGGAACAATTTAAATTATACTCTGTTTTCCGTAAATTTAAGTAATTTTTTATATAAAAGTTCTTTAAAAGTAGTAATTTAGTTAGTTAACCATTCATAACCTTTTAATTCTAATTCTTTTGCTAATTCTGCATCACCTGTTTTAATGATTTTCCCTTGTTGCATTACATGAATGTAATCCGGTTTGATATAATCTAGTAAACGTTGATAATGAGTAATTAATATGATGGCTTTATTTTTGTTCATTAATTGGTTTATGCCATTAGAAATAATTTTTAAAGCATCAATATCTAAACCTGAATCAGTTTCATCTAAAATCGCTAAATCAGAATCTAAAAGAGCTAATTGTAATATCTCATTTCGTTTTTTTTCACCACCTGAAAACCCTTCATTTACATTTCTACTTAAGAAAGTCGGATCCATTTTAACAATTTCTAATTTTTCACTAATATGACCAAAAAACTCAATTGGCCCTAATTCATCCTTTCCTTCACTTTTTAATTTTGCATTATAAGCCAGACGTAGAAAATCTTCATTACTTACACCAGGAATTTCAATCGGATATTGAAATGCTAAAAAAATACCTAAATGAGAACGTTCTTCTGCTTCTAAATTTAAAATACTTTGACCTTTAAATCGAATATCACCATTATTAATGGTATAAGCTGGATGACCTGCAATTATTTTTGAAAATGTACTCTTTCCTGATCCATTTCGACCCATAATTGCATGGATTTCACCTTTATTAATTTTTAAATTTAAATTATTCAAAATTTGAACTTCATTAATTGAAGCATTTAAGTTATCGATTTCTAAGATTGGTTGATTTTGATTCATTACCCTACACTTCCTTCTAATTTTAAACTTAATAAACGATCTGCTTCTGCTGCAAACTCTAGAGGTAATTCTGTAAAAACATCTTTACAAAATCCACTAATAATTAATTCAATCGCTTTTTCAATACTAATCCCTCGTTGTAAAAAGTAAAAAATTTGTTCTTCACCAATTTTTGATGTAGAAGCTTCATGTTCAACTTTAGTTGTTGAGTTTTGAACAGAAATAAATGGAAAAGTATTTGCATTTGATTGGTTACCAATTAATAAAGAGTCACATTGTGAATAATTACGTGAACCAAAGGCTTTTTTATTAATATTTACTAAACCCCGGTAACTATTTTTTGAATTTCCCGCTGAAATTCCTTTCGAAACAATTCGACTTTTAGTATTTTTTCCAATATGGATCATTTTACTACCAGTATCTGCTTGTTGATAATTATTTGTTAGAGCAACCGAATAAAATTCACCTCTTGAATTATCACCTGTTAAAATACAGCTTGGATATTTCCAAGTAATAGCAGAACCTGTTTCAACTTGGGTCCAAGAAATTTTGGAATTTTTACCAGAACATAAACCACGTTTTGTTACAAAATTATAAATGCCTCCTTTTCCTGATTCATTACCAGCATACCAATTTTGAACAGTTGAATATTTAATTTCAGCATCTTCTAGTGCAATTAGTTCAACAACAGCTGCATGTAATTGATTATCATCATACTGTGGAGCAGTACAACCTTCAAGATAACTTACATAACTTTTTTTTTCTGCAACAATTAGCGTTCTTTCAAACTGACCTGCTTGTTGATCATTAATACGAAAATACGTTGATAAATCTAATGGACATTTTACTCCTTGAGGAATATAACAAAATGATCCATCAGTAAAAACCGCTGAATTTAGCGCAGTAAAGTAATTATCTCCAATCGGAACAACTGTTCCTAAATATTTTTCGATTAAATCAGGGTATTCTTGAACAGCTTCTGATATCGAACAAAAAATAACCCCATGTTCACTTAATTCTTTTTTAAAAGTAGTTCCAATTGAAACACTATCAAAAACTGCATCTACTGCAACATTTGTTAAACGTTTTTGTTCCGTTAAGGAAATCCCTAATTTTTCAAATGTCTCTAATAATTCGGGATCAACTTCATCTAAGGAATTCAATTTCTTTTTAATTTTAGGTGCTGAATAATATACTAAGTTTTGGTAATCAATATCCGAAAATTTTAATTCGGCCCAAGTTGGTGATTGTAAAGTTTTCCATTTTTTAAAAGCTTTTAAACGAAAATTTAACATAAAATCCGGCTCATTCTTTTTTTTTGAAATTAAACGGATAACATCTTCATTTAAACCTTTTTCGATTGTATCTTTTTCAATTTTTGTTGAAAAACCATACTTATATGGTTGGTTAACTAATTTAGTTAGTTTATTATCTAAAATTTTATTTGATTTTTCACTCATAATTAATTAAAAATTTATAAAATTTTTCATTTATATTTTAATAAATAGTAAAATAATTATTTAATTTTCTATTTTGAATTAAATATACTTGTCTTAATTAATCTAAATTATAACTCATATAAGATAAGGTTTTAAATAATTAATTTTTATACTAAATTAACAACTATTCTTAAAAGTTATCAATACATTAAATATTTTTATATTCAAGTTATACAGAAGTGGTGATATATTTACTGTTAAGGTTGTTATTATAAATCAACCCGTTAGAACTAATTTAATAATTAGCTATCTAAAAATATATATATTGCCTCTATTTTTTTAAGGAGAAATACATGTCTCAATCTGTATCAGAACGGACTCGAATTAAAAGTGACCGTTACGAATCTGGTGTAATTCCATACGCAAAAATGGGTTACTGGGATGCTTCATACTCAGTTAAAGAAACTGATATTTTAGCATTATTCCGTGTTACACCTCAACCAGGTGTAGATCCAGTAGAAGCTGCAGCTGCAGTAGCTGGTGAATCTTCAACAGCTACATGGACTGTAGTTTGGACAGATTTATTAACAGCTTGTGAAAGATACCGTGCTAAAGCTTACCGTGTAGATCCAGTTCCAAATACAACTGATCAATACTTTGCTTTCATCGCATACGAATGTGATTTATTCGAAGAAGGTTCATTAGCTAACTTAACAGCTTCTATTATTGGTAACGTATTCGGTTTCAAAGCTGTATCTGCGTTACGTTTAGAAGATATGCGTATCCCTCACTCATACTTAAAAACATTCCAAGGTCCTGCAACTGGTATTATTGTAGAACGTGAACGTTTAGACAAGTACGGTCGTCCTTTATTAGGTGCTACTGTAAAACCTAAATTAGGTCTTTCTGGTAAAAACTACGGTCGTGTAGTATATGAAGGTCTTAAAGGTGGTTTAGATTTCTTAAAAGATGATGAAAACATCAACTCTCAACCATTCATGCGTTACAAAGAACGTTTCTTAAACTGTATGGAAGGTATTAACCGTGCTGCTGCTGCAAGTGGTGAAGTAAAAGGTTCTTACTTAAACATTACAGCTGGTACAATGGAAGAAGTTTACGAACGTGCTGAATATGCTAGATCAGTTGGTACAGTTATTGTAATGATCGATTTAGTAATGGGTTACACTGCAATCCAATCTTCTGCTATCTGGGCTCGTAAAAATGACATGATCCTTCACTTACACCGTGCTGGTAATTCAACTTATGCACGTCAAAAAAATCATGGTATTAACTTCCGTGTTATTTGTAAATGGATGCGTATGGCTGGTGTAGATCATATCCACGCTGGTACTGTAGTAGGTAAATTAGAAGGTGATCCTTTAATGATTAAAGGTTTCTACGATGTTTTACGTATGACAACTTTAGAAGTTAATTTACCATTTGGTATTTTCTTCGAAATGGATTGGGCTAGTTTACGTAAATGTATGCCAGTAGCTTCTGGTGGTATCCATGCTGGTCAAATGCATCAATTATTATACTACTTAGGTGATGATGTAGTATTACAATTCGGTGGTGGTACAATTGGTCACCCTGATGGTATTCAAGCAGGTGCTACAGCTAACCGTGTTGCTTTAGAAGCAATGGTTGTTGCTCGTAACGAAGGCCAAGAAGTATTCAGCGATGAAGTTGGTCCTCAAGTATTACGTGACGCAGCTAAAACGTGTGGTCCTTTACAAACAGCTTTAGATTTATGGAAAGATATTGCTTTCAACTATACTTCTACAGATACAGCTGATTTCGTTGAAACAACGACTGCTAACGTATAATTCTATTTTATCAAATTAATAATTAAGGAGTATTTGAATAGTGAGACTTACACAAGGTTGCTTCTCTTTCTTACCTGATTTAACTGACGCTCAAATTGAAAAACAAATTACATACGCAATCTCTAAAGGTTGGGCTATGAATGTTGAGTACACTGATGATCCACACCCACGTAACTCATACTGGGAATTATGGGGTTTACCTTTATTCGATATTAAAGATACAGCATCTGTAATGTTCGAATTAAGTGAAGCACGTAAAGCGATCACTAAGAGCTACATCCGTATGAACGCATTTGATGCTTCTTACGGTGTTGAAAGTTGTGTTATGTCATTTATCGTTAACCGTCCAGCTAACGAACCAGGTTTCTACCTAGATCGTCAAGAAGGCGAATCTCGTCACATTTCATACACAATTAAGAGTTATGCTGTTGAAGCTAATGGTTCTGGTAGCCGTTACTAATTCTTAACTATTTTACTATTTAGAAAAAATAGAAGAAAAGAATCGATTAATATTTTTAAATATTAATCGATTCTTTTTTTTTATATATTTAAAAAAAATTTAGCTACCTATATAAGTTTTAAATTAATTTCAGTAAGATTTTCAATCTTAATATATTTTTCAATATTCTATTTAATTTTTATTATAACAAAGCCTGAGAATTTTTTAATTAATTTGTAGCTTCTAGAGATCAGCCCATATTAAATCCGATTTAACTGAAAGTAACTGAGTAAGAATTTCTCTCGTGCCATGTTCTCTGAAAATTTCTAATAAATAATCTTTCATACCCAAATTGAAAGAACTATAAACTAAATCAAAAAGAAATTTGATTTACATCCTCATAACCTAAAAATATTTTCTAACTCAAAGAGAAAATTTAAATATGAACAAGTACAGAAATTACTCCACAAAGAATATTTAAATGTCTACCCACATGACGTTCCATTTGTGTTCCAAAGATTGCTTCTGGTTTTGTTTATGTAATTAAATCACCAACTAAATTCTGATCATTAATTAAGATAAGGTAATAGGATAAACATTCTAAATTTTGATAAAAAAAGAACAGTTTTAGATATTTAATTAAATCAAGTCGAAAAGTAAAAATATAGCATAAATGAAGATTAATACCACTTTAATAAAAAATTATATTAACATTTATTTAAGTAGAGTTTTATTTCTTCCTTTTTTTACAAAATACAAATATTAATTTTATTTTTTATGAAATATTTTAAATTAACAAGTTTACTTGTTATGTTCTTATTTATTAATTCACCAGAAATGGCTCTTGCCGATATTGGTGGTTTAACTAAATGTAGTAATTCACCTGCTTTTAAAAAACGTTTAACAGCAAGTGTTAAAAAATTAGAACAACGAGTAGCAAAATATGAATCTGATTCTCCACCTGCTTTAGCTTTAAAACAACAAATTGCCCGAACTGAAGCTCGTTTCGATAAATATAGTCGTTCTGATTTATTATGTGGAACCGATGGTTTACCTCATTTAATTGCTGATGGACGATGGAGTCATGCTGCAGAATTTATTCTACCAGGTTTTGGCTTTATTTATATAACAGGTTGGATTGGTTGGGTTGGTCGAAAATATGTACGTGCAGTAAGTCAAACAACAAATGCAGCTGAAAATGAAATTATTATTAACGTTCCTTTGGCTTTAAAAATTATGACAACAGGGTATATTTGGCCAATTTCAGCGTGGCAAGAATTAATTAGTGGTGAATTAATAGCTTCAGATGATGAGGTGACGGTTTCTCCACGTTAAACCAAAAAGAGTTACTTTTTTTTTAAAGGATTTAAAATTAATTATGAATGATTTTCAAAAATATCTATCAACTGCCCCTGTATTATTAACAATTTGGATGACATTTACAGCTGGTTTTATTATTGAATTAAATCGGTTTTTCCCAGATCTGTTAGGTTTATACTTTTAAAAAAAAATGCAAGACTTTAATTCTTTAAAGTCTTGCATTTTTTTTAACCAAATTTACCTGAAGTTGAAGCAATTACAAATGCTGCATATGTTAAAATATAACCTACAGAAAAATGTACTAAACCTACTAATCGAGCTTGTACGATCGATAAAGCAACAGGTTTATCACGCCAACGAACTAAATTTGCTAATGGTGTTCTTTCATGAGCCCAAACTAAAGTCTCAATTAATTCTTGCCAATAACCACGCCAAGAAATTAAGAACATAAATCCAGTAGCCCAGACTAAATGGCCAAATAAGAACATCCATGACCAAACTGATAAGTTATTCATACCAAATGGATTATAACCGTTAATTAATGGTGATGAATTTAACCATAAATAATCACGTAACCAACCCATAATATAATTTGATGATTCATCAAATTGACCTGGATTCCCACCCCAAATTGTCATATGTTTCCAATGCCAATAGAAAGTAACCCAACCAATAGTATTTAACATCCAGAACATAGCTAAATAGAATGCATCCCATGCTGAAATATCACACGTACCACCACGGCCTGGACCATCACAAGGGAAACTATAACCAAAATCTTTTTTATCAGGCATTAATTTAGAACCACGTGCGTCTAATGCACCTTTAACTAAAATTAATGTTGTAACATGTAAACCTAAAGCAATTGCATGGTGAACTAAAAAATCACCAGGACCAATTTTTAAAAATAAATCATTTTTTGTACTATTAATCGCATCTAACCAACCTGGTAACCAAATTTGGTTACCTGCAATAGTTGCTGGACTATCGGCAGATGATAATAAGACATTAAACCCATAAATAGCTTTACCTGAAGCGGCTTGAATATATTCAGCAAATAAAGGTTCAAATAAAATTTGTTTTTCAGGCTGACCAAAAGCTACTACAGTATCATTATGAATATATAAACCTAATGTATGGAAACCTAAAAATAATGAAACCCAGCTTAAATGTGAAATGATAGCTTCTTTATGTTCAAGCATTCGTGCTAAAACATTATTTTTATTTAATTCTGGATCATAGTCTCTTACAAAGAAAATTGCACCATGTGCGAAAGCACCAACCATTAAGAATCCTGCAATATATTGATGATGTGTATATAAAGCTGCTTCAGTTGTAAAATCCTTTGATAAGAAAGCATAAGGTGTTAATGCATACATATGTTGAGCTGTTAATGAACAAGCTACTCCTAAAGATGCTAACGCTAATCCTAATTGCATATGTAACGAATTTGTAATCGTTTCAAATAATCCAACATGACCTGCACCTAATCGACCTCCTGGAGGACGATGTGCATCTAAAATTTCTTTCATGTTATGACCAATACCAAAATTGGTACGGTACATGTGACCAGCTACAATGAACACAACCGCAATTGCTAATTGATGATGAGCAATATCAGTTAACCATAAAGATTGAGTTTGAGGATGGAAACCACCTAAAAACGTTAAGATTGCTGTACCAGCACCCTCACCTGTACCAAAAATGTGTGTAGCTGAATCTGGATTTTCAGCGTATACAGTCCAATTACCACTAAAAAATGGTTTTAAACCTGCAGGATGTGGAGGAGTTGTTAAAAAATTATCCCAACCAATTCGAACACCTCGTGATGCAGGAATTGCAACATGAACTAAATGTCCTGTCCATGCTAATGAACTTACACCAAATAAACCAGATAAATGATGATTTAAACGTGATTCATTATCTTTAAACCATGATAAACTTGGTCTAAATTTAGGTTGTAAATGTAACCAACCTGCAAATAATAAAGCACAAGATAATAATAATAACCCAATTGAACCTGTATATAACTCTACATTTTTACGGAAACCAATCGTGTACCACCATTGATAAACACCTGAAAATGCAATATTAACTGGATACGTATTACCTTTTGAAAATGCTTTTAATGCATTTTCACCAAAATGTGGATCCCAAATTGCGTGTGCAATCGGTCGAACCTTTAATGGGTTTGCTACCCATTGTTCAAAATTACCTTGCCATGCAACATGGAATAGATTACCTGCCGTCCATAAAAAGATAACAGCTAAATGGCCAAAATGTGACGCAAAAATCTTTTGGTATAGATTTTCTTCTGTCATTCCATCATGTGCTTCTAAATCATGAGCAGTTGCAATACCATACCATATTCTTCGTGTGGCTGGATCTTGAGCAAGGGCTTGGCTAAATTTTGGAAATTTAGTTGCCATAATATTCTTACCTCTTATATTTTATCCAATAGAAATTGATCGTGCTAAGAAGAATGCCCAAGTAGTACCAATACCACCTAATAAATAATGGGCTAAACCTACTGCACGACCTTGAGTAATACTTAAAGCTCTAGGTTGAATTGCTGGAGCAAAATTTAATTTATTATGAGCCCAAACAATCGACTCAATTAATTCTTGCCAATAACCCCGACCACTAAATAAGAACATTAAACTAAATGCCCAAATAAAATGCGCCCCTAAGAAAATTAAACCATATGCTGATAAAGCTGAACCATATGATTGAATAACTTGAGATGCTTGTGACCATAAGAAATCCCGTAACCAACCATTAATAGTAAGACTACTTTGAGCGAAATTACCACCAGTAATATGAGAAATGGCACCATCTGGTGAAATTGTCCCCCAAACATCAGATTGCATTTTCCAACTAAAGTGGAAAATTACTACAGAAATTGAATTGTACATCCAGAATAAACCTAAAAAGACATGATCCCAACTTGAACTCTGACAAGTACCACCACGACCTGGACCATCACAAGGGAAACGGAAACCTAAATTTGCTTTATCCGGAATTAATTTAGAACTACGTGCATATAAAACACCTTTTAAAAGAATTAATACTGTTACATGAATTGTAAAAGCATGAATATGGTGTACCATAAAATCTGCAGTACCTAATTTAATTGGCATCATTGCAATTTTTCCACCCACTGATACAACATCACCACCGAATGCATAACTTGTTGTTGCTAATGCATTTGGTGCTGTAGTACCAGGTGCTAATAAATGAATATTTTGAATCCATTGGGCAAAAATTGGTTGTAATTGAATTGCTTTATCTGAAAACATATCTTGTGGACGACCTAATGCACGCATTGTATCGTTATGAATATAAAAACCAAAAGCATGTGTTCCTAAGAAAATACAAACCCAATTTAAATGCGCAATAATTGAATCACGATGACGTAATACTCGATCTAATAAATTGTTATAGTTATTAGCTGGTGTATAATCCCGAACCATAAAAATTGCACCATGAGCTGCACCACCTACAACACAGAATCCACCAATCCACATATGATGTGTAAATAGAGATAATTGAGTTGCATAATCAGTTGCAATATATGGATATGGAGGCATCGCATACATATGGTGTGCAACAAGAATACTTAATGACCCTATCATAGCTAAATTAATTGCTAATTGTGCGTGCCAAGAAGTAGTTAAAATTTCATATAAACCTTTATGACCTTCACCAGTAAAAGGACCTTTATGTGCTTCTAAAATTTCTTTCATGCTATGACCAATACCCCAATTTGTACGGTACATATGTCCAGCAAAAATAAATAAAACAGCTAACGCTAAATGATGATGTGCAATATCACTTAACCATAAACCACCTGTTACAGGGTTTAAACCACCTTTAAAAGTTAAAAAATCTGAATACTCACCCCAATTACCACTAAAGAATGGTGCAAGTCCTTTATCAAAACTTGGATATAATTGAGCCATTAATGTTCTATTAATTAAAAATTCATGTGGTAACGGAATCTCTTGTGGAGCTACACCAGCATCTAATAATTTATTAATAGGTAAAGCAATATGAATTTGATGACCAGACCAAGATAAACAACCTAAACCTAATAAACCGGCTAAATGGTGATTCATCATTGATTCAGCATTTTGGAACCATTCTAATTTAGGTGCTGCTTTGTGATAGTGGAACCAACCAGCAAATAACAGTACAGCTGATAAAATTAAACCACCAATAGCAGTCCAATATAATTCGACTTCACTTGTAATTCCTTCAGATCGCCATAATTGGAACCAACCAGATGTTGTTTGAACACCTTGAAAGTTACCACCTACATCCGCATTTAAAATTTCTTGCCCTACAATTGGCCATACAACTTGTGAACTTTGTTTAATACCAATTGGATCATTTAACCATGCGGAATAATTTGAAAAATACGCACCATGGAAATGCATACCACTTATCCAAAGTAGGATAATTGATAGTTGACCAAAATGAGCACTAAAAATTTTCCGAGAAACTTCTTCTAATGAGCTTGTTTGGCTATCAAAATCATGAGCATCTGCATGTAAATTCCAAATCCATGTGGTTGTTTTTGGGCCTTTTGCTAATGTTCGTGAAAAATGGCCAGGTTGAGCCCATTTCGCAAAGCTAGTTTCAACAGCGTCTTTTTCAACTAAAACTTGAACATTTTTAGTTTCACGTTCGGTTGAGTTTATTACCATTAAGTTTCTCCTATTGAGAGACGAAAATCAATGAAACGCTCATAATAAAAATATCTAATTAAAATCAATATTAGATATGAGTTTTCATTATTAATTATAATTGTATTTTATACATTTTTTATATATTTTTTGAATTATAATTATCAAAAAACATATAAATATTTTAATTTTATGATTGTTGATGAAGATTTAGATAAATTAATTGAAAATTTACCTTTTTTTATTCGGGAAATTTTGTATCAACATCCTAAAAAAGATCAATTAATTGAAATTATAATGGATTTAGGTCGCCGTCCTGAAGCACGTTTTGTAAGCGGACCAGAATACTTATCTCAAAAATTAATCTCATGGCAAGATTTAGACTATACAACAAAACGAATTGGAAAATTTAGTAATGATAACCGGGCAGGAATTGAAAGAACATTACATCGGATAAGTTGTATTAGAAATCGCCAATTTATTATAAATGGTTTAACGTGTCGTGTCGGAAGAGCTATTTTTGGAACAATTAGTGGAGTTCGTGATCTTTTAGAATCAGGGCAATCAATTTTAGTATTAGGAAAACCTGGAGTTGGAAAAACAACAATGATACGTGAAATTGCACGAGTTTTATCTGATGAAATGGAAAAACGTGTAATTATTATTGATACATCAAATGAAATAGCTGGAGATAGTGATATTCCTCATTCAGGAATTGGAAGAGCTCGACGAATGCAAGTATCAAAGACAGAATTACAACATCAAGTCATGATTGAAGCAATTGAAAATCATATGCCAGAAGTTATTATTATTGATGAAATTGGAACTGAATTAGAATCTTTAGCAGCTCGAACAATTGCAGAACGGGGAGTTCAATTAGTAGGGACTGCGCATGGTAATTGTCTAGAAAGTTTAATTAAAAACCCACCATTAGCAGATTTAATTGGAGGTATTCAATATGTCACATTAAGTGATGATGAAGCAAAACGTCGTGGCACACAAAAAAGTATATTAGAAAGAAAAGCTTATCCAGCTTTTCAAGTAGCGATTGAAATAAATAAGCGAAATCTTTGGACAATTCATGAAAATGTTGAAGAATCCGTAGATTTATTATTACAAGGTCAACAACCAATTCTTCAAATTAGAGAATTAACAGATAATAATGAAACAAAAATTAAATATGGTATGACAGAAAATGATCCATTAGCATTTTTTAATGACAACAATAAAATTAAAAATTGGAAAAATAGTGGGCTCAATAAATCAAATTTAATTTTAAAGAATAAAATAAAAGATTTTTCGATTCAAAAAACACAAATCTTAAAAATTTATCCTTATTCAATTTCGACTCCTACTATTTTACAAGCCGGAAAAAATATTGGTTTTATTCCAAATATTACTAAAGATATTACAGAAGCAACCATTATTTTAGGATTAAAAAAACATTTAATAACAAATGTAAAACTTAAAAAAAATGCTGATAGGCATAATGTAAAAATTTATACAGTGAATAATAGTACTGTACCTCAAATCACACAAATATTACACAGTATAGTAAAATAGTACTAATTCTTCATAATAAAGAAGTAAAGTATTTAATTATTACTAATATTTAAGGTAAAATTTTATGTCAACAGAAATTCTTGGAAAAGTTCAATCAATTGTAGCAGAACAATTAGGCTTAGAAGAAGATCAAGTAAAAGCAAGCGCAAATTTTTCAACAGAATTAGGTGCTGATTCTTTAGATGTTGTAGAGTTAGTAATGGCTTTAGAAGAGGCTTTTGAAATTGAAATTCCAGATGAGTCAGCCGCAAATATTTCAACAGTACAAGATGCTGTAGACTATATTGCATCAAATTCAAAATAAAATCATATAATTACTAGACAAATAGATTAAATTAAATATATAATTAATCTATACGGGATATAGCGCAGCTTGGTAGCGCATCTGCTTTGGGAGCAGAGGGTCGCAGGTTCAAATCCTGCTATCCCGATTAATATTGAATAGGAAATCATGTCTTTATGGCATGACTCGTTGATAACGTAAAATTCGCAACCGCAAATATATAAGGTTATCGTATTCTCTATTAACGGATCAAACTCACATTAAACATTACTAGCCTATAAGGAGGTATATAATGATTGCATTCTTAAAAGAATTTTTCTGGGGAATCTTAGGAGGTTTCGTTTAATATACCTAATTCTTTATTACCAATAGCAGTCCCTCATTATAGGATTTGCTACGAAAACAAAAAGTCTTCATTAATAAATTAATGAAGACTTTTTTACTTACCCCCAAGGGAATTCGAATCCCTGTTGCCTCCGTGAAAGGGAGATGTCCTAGGCCTCTAGACGATGGGGGCTAAAACTACAATTATATAACCAATTCTAATATAGTAATAAGACAATTGTCAACTATTCTTTTAAATAAATTTAATTTACTTATTTAAAAAATTTGGATTTAATAAAAAGAATAATTTTTAATTTTAATGGGTCACCTGGGACTCGAACCCAGAACAAATCGGTTAAAAGCCGAGTACTCTACCATTGAGTTAGCAACCCGTATTATTTTATAAAGTAGTAAAATAATATTACCATAAAAAGTAAAAAAGATTAAACTAATTAGTAAATTAATTTTATTATAATAATAATAAATACAATATTTTTAAAAGAATATGTTTACTTTGATTTTTTTTAGAGTAAAATTATGTATAACATTATAAATTATTTTGTTATTTGAGACAAACTTGTAAACCAAGGAAAATTTTAATTATGATAAATTGGCAAGTTATTGGTCAATTACTGGCAATTGGTGCCATTATGTTATCAGGCCCTGCAGTTATTGTATTATTAGCTTTAAAGAAAGGTAATTTATAGTAACTTTGAAAAACTATTGTTAATATAAAAACTTTAAGGAATAATTATGATTACCGCTTTAACAGCTTTATTAGTTTTAATTTCATTAGGTCTAATTGTAGCCGTTCCTGTATCATTAGCAACACCTGGTGATTGGGAAAATTCAAAAGGTACATACAACCGAGCAATCCAGGCTTGGGTTAGTTTAGTACTTGTAATTGCTGCAGCTGATGGAATTTCATCATCTATTTAATCCGAATATATAAAAATTGTAGTTAATAACTACAATTTTTAAATATTCATTCTTGACAATATTAAGATATTTACGTTAATATAATATTCAAGTATTGCGGGTGTAGCTCAGTGGTAGAGCGCGACCTTGCCAAGGTCGATGTCGCGCGTTCGAATCGCGTCACCCGCTTTTAGTCGTTAATTTTTTGTTGTTTCAATTAGTTCATTAAAAGTGTTGGGATCTAAAACAGCAATTTGAGATAGCATTTTTCTATTTAAATCAATATTTGATTTTTTTAATGAATGGATCAATTTACTATATGTTAATCCTTTTAATTTAGAAGCGGAATTAATTCGAGTAATCCAAATTTTTCTAAAAGTACGTTTTTTTTGTTTACGTCCTACATAAGCATAACGTAAAGCTTTCATTACTTGTTGATTTGCAACTCTAAATAATCTTGAATGTGCTCCTCTGTAACCTTTTGCTAAATGCAAAATTTTGTTACGACGTTTACGGGCAACATTTCCTCGTTTAACTCTAACCATTTTTTATTTTAATACGGTAACATTAATTTTATAGGTTTACTATCTGCTTTTGTTACACAGATACGTGTTGATAATTTTCGTTTTTGCGTGTTTGTTTTTTTCATTAATAAATGCCCTTTATAGGCATGTCTACGTAAAAAATTACCAGCGCCAGTACGTTTATATCGTTTGGCTGCTGCTTTACGTGTTTTTAATTTAGGCATAATAGAAATAATAAATTTAAACTTTTTATAGAGAAATTTCTCTACTGTTCTGATAAAGTAAAATATTTTGTTTTAATAAATATTACCACAATAAAAAAATGAGATCAACAATAAATTTATTATTGATCTCATTTTTTATTAAGATTTAGTTTTTGCTTTTACTTTTGCTTTTGGTGCTTCAACTTCAACAAGTTCATCTAAAGCAAAATTATTGGTATTTGTACCGCTATAATTTACTTTTTCAAAACGAACTACGACAGGGTAACGAATTCCACTTTGATCTACAACTGCAACATTTCCTAATTCATTATACCAATAAGATTCTTTACGTAAAATTCGAACAACTGAACCACGACTAACCATATTTTTAATTTGATTTTAAATTATTAACTATATAAGATTTTATATTAAATTAACATAAAATTTACAGAAACTTTTTAATTTTAGTTGCTTACGGTTTCGAAGGTATATTATGTTATTTGTAAAGAATATTTAATAAAAAAAAATTATGAAATCAATATGGCGTATTTTAATTTTATGCTCTGTAATTATTAGTATTATTGGCTTTTTCACTTGGCAAGTATTATTCCCTGTAGATGGAATAAGTAATATGGCAACTGATATGAAACCAAACACAGACATAAATTCAAATGTAACAAGTACAAAAATGACTTACGGTCGTTTTTTAGAATACTTAGATATGGGTTGGATTAAACGGGTTGATTTATATGATAATAGTCGTACAGCAATTGTTGAAGCTTTAAGCCCTGAATTAGGTAACCGTCCTCAACGAATTCGAGTAGAAATTCCTGCCGGTGCGTCTCAATTAATTGTTAAATTAAAAGAATACAATGTAGATTTTGATGCACATCCACCAAAAACAGATAGTTTTATTTTTACATTGTTAAGTAATCTATTAGTTCCAACAATTTTCGTTGCTGGTTTAATCTTTTTATTCCAACGTTCAAATAATTTTCCGGGTGGACCTGGACAAGCAATGAGTTTTGGAAAATCAAAAGCACGTTTTCAAATGGATGCTAATACTGGTGTAGCATTTAATGATGTAGCTGGAATTGAAGAAGCAAAAGAAGAATTTGAAGAAGTTGTTTCATTTTTAAAACAACCAGAAAAATTTACAGTTGTTGGTGCAAAAATCCCAAAAGGTGTTTTATTAGTAGGCCCCCCAGGTACAGGTAAAACATTATTAGCAAAAGCCATCGCTGGAGAAGCAGGAGTACCTTTTTTCAGTATTTCTGGATCTGAATTTGTAGAGATGTTTGTAGGTGTAGGTGCCTCACGAGTACGAGATTTATTTAAAAAAGCTGGTGAAAACTCACCATGTATTATTTTTATTGATGAAATTGATGCTGTTGGTCGTCAACGTGGTGCTGGTGTAGGTGGAGGAAACGACGAACGAGAACAAACTTTAAATCAATTATTAACAGAAATGGATGGTTTCCAAGGAAATACGGGGATTATTGTAATTGCTGCTACAAATCGAGTGGATGTATTAGATTCTGCTCTACTAAGACCAGGTAGATTTGATCGTCAAGTAACAGTAAATCCACCTGATGCGTTAGGTCGTTTAGAAATTTTAAAAGTTCATGCAAAAAATAAACGATTAGATGAAAGTGTAAAATTACAGAATATTGCTCAACGTACACCAGGATTTGCTGGTGCAGATTTAGCTAATTTACTTAATGAAGCTGCAATTTTAACGGCTAGACGAGAAAAACCAGCAATTACAAATGATGAAGTAAATGCTGCAGTAGACCGAGTAATTGCTGGATTAGAAGGAGCACCATTATTAGATAGTAAAAGTAAACGGTTAATTGCATACCATGAAGTTGGACATGCTATCGTTGGTTCATTATTAAAATCACACGATGAAGTACAAAAGGTAACCTTAATTCCAAGAGGGTCTGCTAGAGGATTAACATGGTTTACACCAGGAGAAGATCAAAGTTTAGTTTCTCGCTCACAACTTTTAGCAAGAATTATTGGAACATTAGGCGGAAGAGCTGCGGAAGCCGTTATTTTTGGTGATGAAGAAATAACAACAGGAGCAAGTAATGATTTACAACAAGTTACAAATTTAGCAAGACAAATGGTAACTAGATTTGGTATGTCAAATATTGGTCCCGTTGCTTTAGAAAGTTCATCTGCTGGACAACCGGTATTTTTAGGGGGAGGTTTACCAAAAGGACCTGAATTTGGTGGAGGAGTTGCAGATCGTATTGATGATCAAGTACGCGAAATTATTAAATATTGTGAATCACAAGCAATTACAATTATGGAAGATAATAGAGTTGCACTAGATTTATTAGTTGATATCTTAATTGACAAAGAAACTATTGATGGTGATGAATTTAGATCGGTTTTAAGTCAATATACGGAATTACCTATTAAACGTGATACATATATTTCACAATTATAAAATTTATAATTAACTTAAATATTGATCTGAATTAAATCTAACTATACAATATTTATATTAGTTTATAAACCAATCCAAATTATTGAAATAAAAATTCTTTATGGCAAAAAAGAGTATGGTACAACGAGAAATCAAACGTATCAAATTAAATCAAAAATATTCTAAAAAAAGAGATAATTTACTTTTAGAATATTCAAAAGCAGATAGTTTTGAATCAAAAATTTTAATTCATAACAAAATTCAAAAATTACCTAGAAATAGTTCAAAAATACGTATTCGTAACCGTTGTTGGAAAACAGGCAGACCACGTGGTTACTACCGTGATTTTGGGTTATCACGTCATGTTTTAAGAGAAATGGCACATAACTGTTTATTACCAGGTGTAACAAAATCCAGTTGGTAAAAAAAAAACGAGTAAATGGAAATATTTCCATTTACTCGTTTTTTTTACCAATATTTATAATTCAAATTGGTTTCCTCTACGATATTGTAAATAAGCTGCAACAAAAAGTCCTAAAGCAGTTACTGTAATCATTCCTAAAACGATCCCAGATAATAACGGTTCTACCATTTTTATTTCCTTTAATATGTATTATGTAAAATAATATATAGTAAATAAAATTAATTTTTTAAATTAATTTATCTAAATCCAATTGCAGCTTGCCAAACAAAGGCTAAAAGTAAAAAGAAAATAGGAATAATAGGTAAAATATCAACAATTGGACTAAAAATAATATACGCTTCTGGTAGTCGTGCTAAAAGTAATCCTTCCATAATTCGATTGTTTTTCAGTTTTTATTTAATATTAACAAGATTTTAATACATTTAATATTATTAATATTACTATAAATTTAAGTAAATTTATTATTTATATAATTAAAGCATTTCAGACAATTTATATTTTTCTAATTTTATTATGTATAATTAATAGTACTAATTTACAATTATAAGATTCGATTAATAATTTTATCTAAATTTTTATGACAGCTAGTTATTTACCTGCTATTTTAGTACCAATTGTTGGTCTTGTATTTCCGGCCTTTTCAATGGCTTTATTTTTCATGTATTCTCAAAAAGAAGATCTTTAAAAAAAAAAGCCCTTAAAACTATCGATCGATAGTTTTAAGGGCTTTTTTTTTAAGTTCTATAAAGAAGAACCTAATCCTGAATACGCACCGTAAAAGAATAAAGATAACATTGTAATTACAGCTAAACCGCCTACTAAACCTACTAACCATAATGGAATTCGACCTGTGTTTGCCATTTAAAGAAACTCCTTTTTATTAAAAAAATGTATGTTATTAATTGAAAAAATAACTTGAAAATAGTACAGCTAATACAAAAATTAATAAAAGTCCCCAATATAATGAAGTACGATTTAATTCTACTGCTTGTTTATTTGGATTTGGGCCTGTCATAAAATATATCCTTCTATATTTATCTATATATGTATTTATCGTTGAATAAATTGCATTGAGGTAATACCACCTAAAAAGAAAACAGTGGGTACTGCTAATCCATGAATGGCTAACCAACGGAATGTAAAAATTGGATATGCAACTGGTTGATTAATATTTCTACTCATAAAAATTTTCCTATTTATAAACCTTTTGTTAAATCTTCTAATTCTTGTTTTGCACTAAATCGATCATTTACTAATGGAACTTGTTGTCGATCTTGTGTAAAATATTCATTGGGGCGCGGTGTTCCAAATACATCATATGCTAAACCAGTAGCAATAAATAGCCATCCTGAAACAAAAAGCGATGGGATTGTAATACTGTGAATAATCCAGTATCGAACACTTGTAATAATATCTGAAAACGGACGTTCTCCTGTAGATCCACCAGACATAAAATATTATTCTCCTATAAATTTAATCATTGTTTTTCATTCTGTAATTTAACCAAAAGCGGGCAGGGGGAATCGAACCCCCATCATTAGCTTGGAAGGCTAAGGTTTTACCACTAAACTATGCCCGCATAATTCTATTATAAAATTAAACGAACATAAAAAGCAATAATCTATTATAAATTTTCTAGATTTAATTCTAAAAATGTTGCTAGATCTGCAGCTTCTTCTTCTAGAATTGAAATTGAGACAGGCTCTTGAACAGGAGTTAAAGGAATTTTCCGTTCATCTTTTAAGCATAAATAAATGATACGTTTTGGGTTTAAACCTTCACTAATTTTTATACCAACGGATTTAACACTATTTAGAGAATATGTTAATAAGATTTCACGATTTTTTCCTGGAAATCCTTTTCGAACAATTTTAACTAAATTTTCAACTTTATTATATTCATTATAACCTCCACCAACATCCCACAATATTGTTGCTCCAATGTATATACTAATACTTAAGGCGGTTAACCCATAAAATGTCATTACAATACCTTGGGGTATAAATACTAATTGGGTTGGATTAGCAAATGGTAATAAATTTATTTTTAAATAACTTGATAATCCTGCTAATAAAAATCCGATCCCACCTAAACCTAAAGTAATATTCCAAAAATAATTACTTAATCTACGTGAACCTACTACGCTATCTTGCCGAATATTGTTTTGCATATATAGGTATATATATTTTAATTTTTTGTTAAAATTAGATTAATTTAATTGATTTTAATCCTAAAAATAAGCCAGCTGCAACACTAAAACAAAATGCAACTAACGCAAAGTAATCAATAACTACTGCCATATTATTTTAATATTATTATAAAAATAAAGTTTATAAGAATTTTTATATTTCTTAGTATATATTATATAGTAATCTCTATTTAAATTTTAGTTGGTATAAAATTTATTTAATTTTATAACAATTAGAAAAACAATATATTTGTTAGTTTAATTATTAATTAAGTTAGAATTATGGCTAATTTTATTAAACCTTATAATGACGACCCATTTGTAGGTCATTTAGCAACACCCATTACTTCATCAGCAGTAACAAGAACAATTTTAGGTAATTTACCGGCTTATAGACCTGGTTTAACACCCTTATTGCGAGGTTTAGAAATTGGTTTAGCTCATGGTTATTTTTTAATAGGACCTTTTACAAAATTGGGTCCTTTACGTAACACAGATGTAGCTTTATTAGCTGGTTTTTTATCCACTTTAGGATTAATTATTATTGCAACGTTAGGATTAACTATTTATGGTTATGCAACATTTCAAAATAATGATTTGAAAGATGAATTACAATCAAGAACTGGTTGGGATCAATTTAAAGGTGGATTTTTAGTTGGTGCATTTGGTGGATCTGGTTTTGCTTATATTTGTTTATTAAGCATCCCAACTTTTAGTACTTAATAAATCGATTAATATTCGATTTATTAAGTTATAATGATTAGTAGTTATATATATATAATATAAAATATAAAAAATTTTTATGAGCACTCCATTAGTAAATTTACAAGAAGAATATAAAAAAACTGATATTGCTAAATTATTAGATTTATTGGACGAAGAATTAGTTGGTTTAGTTCCAGTAAAAACTCGAATTCGTGAAATTGCGGCATTATTATTAGTTGATAAATTACGTTCACAATTAGGTTTAACAGCAGCTAACCCAGGTTTACACATGTCATTTACCGGTAGTCCAGGAACAGGAAAAACTACTGTTGGATTAAAAATGGCAGATATTTTATTCCAATTAGGATATGTTAAAAAAGGTCATCTAATAACAGTAACTCGTGATGATTTAGTAGGTCAATACATTGGTCACACAGCTCCAAAAACGAAAGAAGTATTGAAAAAAGCTATGGGTGGTGTGTTATTCATTGATGAAGCTTATTATTTATATAAACCGGATAATGAACGTGATTACGGATCAGAAGCCATTGAAATTTTATTACAAGTAATGGAAAACCAACGTGATGATTTAGTAATAATTCTAGCGGGCTATAAAGAACCTATGGATAGTTTCTACGAATCAAATCCAGGTTTATCTTCACGTATTGCTAATCACATTGATTTCCCTGATTATTCTGTTGAAGAATTATTAAAAATTTCAAAATTAATGTTAGAAGACGAGCAATATCAATTAACGGATGGTGGTGAACAAGCTTTAGAAAAATATATTGCAAAACGAATGGAAAAACCTTTATTTGCAAATGCACGAAGTATCCGTAATGCATTAGATCGTGCAAGAATGCGACAAGCGAATCGAATTTTTGATACTCGTGGAACAATTTTAACTAAAAAAGAATTAGTAAATCTTCAAGCTGAAGATTTCCTTCAAAGTACAGTTTTTGGAGATAATTAATTAAAGAAAAGGCGAAGAATGAGTCTACTAGTCATTGGAGGTACAGGAACTTTAGGTCGACAAATTGTTCGGCAAGCATTAAATGAAGGGTATCAAGTACGATGTTTAGTGAAAAACATTCGAAAAGCAAATTTTTTACGTGAATGGGGAGCTGAATTAGTTTACGGAGATTTAACTTTACCTGAAACTATTGCCCCTTGTTTAGTAGGTATTACTTCTATTATTGATGCTTCAACAAGTCGACCAAATGATGTTACGTCATTAAAAAAAGTTGATTGGTATGGAAAATTAGCTCTTATTGAAGCTTCAAAAGCGGCTAATATTAAACATTTTGTCTTCTGTTCTGTTATGAATTTAGAACAATTTTCATATATCCCATTAATGGAAATGAAAAAAGGAATTGAAATTAAATTAGAACAATCAGGTATTCCGTATACAATTTTTAGATTGACTGGTTTTTATCAAGGTTTAATTGGACAATATGCTATACCCATTTTAGAAAGTCAACCAATTTGGATCACGAATGAAAAAACTTGCGTCTCATATATGGATACACAAGATATTTCTAAATTTTGTCTACGTGCATTAATAATCCCTGAGACAAAAAATAGAGTTTTTTCATTATCAGGTACAAAAGGATGGCTTGCACGTGATATTATTCAATTATGTGAACAATTAGCTGGTCAAAAAGCAGAGGTGAGTAAAATTCCGCTTGCATTATTAAAAATTGCACGACAATTTTTAAGTTTTTTTGAATGGGGACAAAATATTACAGACCGATTAGCTTTTGTTGAAATTTTTAATGTTGAAGACAATTTTACAAAATCCACTGAAAATATTTATGACATTTTTAAAATTGAGAAAGATGATTTATTGTCACTAGAAGAATATTTCCAGGAATATTTTATTAAAATTCTAAAACGTTTAAAAGATATTAATTTTGAAGATGTTCAAAAACAGAAAAATTTAGTTTTATAATTTATATGAATTATTCAATTTTTATTGTTAAAATTATTCAAAATCCGGAACAAAGTTTTTTTGAAGATGATACTTCCGTTACTGAAGTTTTAATTCAATTTCCGCAATTTTTAAATAAAAATTATTCGGATATTTTTCAAATATCAGTATGGGGAAATTTAGCCCATGACGTGGCCCAATATTATAAAATTGGTGATTATTTGATCATTGAAGGCTCATTATCCTTAAGAGAAAATCATTCAACAAATTTTGGAACAAAAAAAGATAAACAATTAGAATTTACAGTTTCAAAATTATACCCATTTTTATTAAAAAACAAAAAATCTACTACTATATCAAATTTAAATTTAAAACAAACAGATTTACCTTTTTAAACATCTAATTAAAAAATTTATAATTTAAATATTTTAGTATAATATATAGTGTTAAACCCAGTTCCTAGGAAAAATTGCATGTTAACTTTAAAAATTTTAGTATACACAACAGTTATTTTCTTTGTATCATTATTTATCTTTGGTTTCTTATCAAGTGATCCATCACGTAATCCAAATCGACGTGATTTAGAATAATACAAAAATAACTTAAAAAAGGATTATCTAAATATTATTTAGATAATCCTTTTTTTTCTCAAAACTACCTTATAATAAATAATACTTAAAAGAAAAACGGAATTTATCCGGGAAGAGATTAACATAACTAATTTATTTAGTTTGTGTTATATTTAAAAACTATAAAAATGACAGCAACATTAGAAAGAAATTCGTCAACTTCACTTTGGGAAAAATTTGCAACTTGGATTACAAGTACTGAAAATCGTTTATATATCGGTTGGTTTGGTTGTTTAATGTTTCCGACATTATTAACAGCAACTTCTTGTTATATTATTGCATTCATCGCAGCACCACCAGTTGATATTGATGGTATTCGTGAGCCAGTAGCAGGTTCTTTATTATATGGTAACAACATCATGTCTGGTGCTGTAATTCCA
>Ga0209425_10000298_pt1 | contig 59277 bp, 54 predicted proteins | sample COG_05_FD_184749 | JGI IMG/M metagenome (GOLD analysis project Ga0209425, IMG submission 184749) | Pelagic Microbial community sample from North Sea - COGITO 998_met_05 (SPAdes) (version 2) | ecosystem: Environmental > Aquatic > Marine > Neritic zone/Coastal water | place: Helgoland, sampling...
GTTGCTATAATCTTCATTCCCTCCCCATGCTCATCCATTATTCTTTTATTGAGGCCGTTAATTAGAGATATGTAGCCAAAATAAATACCAGAATTCATTGCTTCCTTAGTTGTTTTTCCTATTACATTTTTTTGCTTTGATGGAATAATTTTTGGTAATTTAGCAGCAAAATCGCTAAGAGCCTTTAGGGAAAGGTTAATTCCTGGCGCTATAATACCACCTAAATATTCTAAATTATTACCAACTATGTCAAAATTTGTGGCGGTACCAAAATCAATAATGATTAGGTTTGGACCATATTTATTATTGGCATAAATAGCGTTTACAAGCCTATCAATTCCAACCTCCTCCTTGTTTTGTAAATCAATTTTAATAATTTTTTCTAATTCCTTATTTTTTAATAAGGTTGTTTTTTTATTAATTTTTGAGCAGGCTTTTAATATCTTATTATCAATATTTGGCACAACAGAGGCTATTATAATTCCAGAGATGTCTTTTTTTGATAAATTATTATTATCAAAGAATTTTTCTATTTCTACTTTAAAACATAAATAATCCCATTTGTCATCAGTGACAAATCTAAATTCATGTATTAGTGTATTTTTTAAAAAGATTCCTAGGTGAATATTTGTATTGCCAATATCAATTGTTAGTAACATATTATAAATTGTTTTTATAAAAATTTTATAATATTATCTTAAATCCTTAAAGTAAATTTATCATTATGATTTTAGGTCTCGGTTTAGACATAGTAAAAATTTCTCGAATAGATGCGATATACAGTAAATTAGGTAATAATTTTTTAGATCGAATTTTTACAAAGAGTGAAATCGATAGAATGAAATCATTTTCTTCTAATAAAAAGAAGTTAGAATTTTTGTCTAAAAGATTTGCTTCTAAGGAGGCTTTTTCTAAGGCATTAGGAGTTGGAATTGGTCAAATCAAATTTAATGAAATTGAAATTTATAATGACCGAAATGGCAAGCCAGAAATTAGAAAAACAGCAAAAATAAATCTCCTAGTAAAAGATTTATTTACAGTTAAAGATTATCAAATTAATCTCTCTATTACTGACGATGCTGGAATTGCTCAGGCAATTGTGATTTTGAGTAAAAAATAAACCTATGACAATTAACTCTTCATATAAAATTATCGCCGATCATTTAAGGTCTACTGTTTTTTTGATTGCTGATGGTGTTATGCCATCAAATGAGGGTAGGGGGTATGTACTACGTCGTATTATGAGGAGGGCAATGATGCATATTCATAAATTAAATTCTAAGGATTTAAAGATGCATAAATTAGTGGCAAATTTTATTAAAAAAATGTCCAAACCTTATCCCTACCTATTAAAAACCGAAGAATTGGTTACTGAAACTATAAGGATTGAGGAGGAAAGGTTTTTAAAAACTCTAAAGAACGGCTTAGAAATATTAGAAAAAGAAGTTAGTAAAATTATAGATAAAAAAAATCTATCAGGTAAGGTAGCTTTTAAATTATATGACACTTATGGTTTTCCGTTAGATTTAACTCAGGCAATTTTGGATGAAAAAAATATTAAAGTTAATGTAGATGAATTTGAGTTAGAGATGGAAATTCAAAAACAAAGGGCTAGAGGAAGTTGGAAAGGTAGTGGCGTTAAATCTGATAATAACATTTATTTTGAATTACAGGAGGAGTTCGGGGTTACAGAGTTTTTGGGCTATGATGAGGTAAAATCAGGGGCAAAAATTATATCCATCATAAAAGATGGTCAAAAAATCGATAAAATCGTTAAAAATGATCAAAATGTTGAAATTATTTTAGAAAAAACTCCTTTTTATGCAACCGCTGGTGGTCAAAAGGGTGATGATGGTAATATTATCTTACTTAGTGAAATTAAAGATAATCAGTTAATTTCTTATAGCGATTTAAGTAATGTAGTGGATATTTTTGAGACCAAAAAATTCTCAAATGTCATTTTTTCTCACTTTGTTAGCGAGATTAGGGGAGAGTTTAAGGTCGGTGACGCAGTCTTAGCTTTAGTTAATAGTAGGGATCGTCAATTTAGGGCTCAGAATCATTCTGCAACTCATTTATTACATTTTGTCTTAAGAAAGATTTTGGGAGATCATGTCACTCAAAAGGGATCAAATGTCGACATACAATCACTAACATTTGATTTTAATCATAACCAGTCTCTAAGCTTTGAGGAGTTAATTGCCGTTGAAGATTTGGTTAATTTTTATATTCGTCAAAATAGTGAAGTTCAAACTAAAATTATGGATATCAAGGATGCTACTAAAGAGGGGGCTATGATGCTTTTTGACGAAAAATATGATAATCAAGTTAGAGTTTTGTCCATGGGTCTTGATAACAAAAATTCTACTTCAATAGAGTTGTGTGGAGGCACTCATGTTAAAAATACGGGTAATATTGGTTTGTTTAAAATTATTTCAGAAAAATCAATTGCGTCTGGAATTCGAAGAATTGAGGCGGTAACTGGTCATTTTGCTTTACAATATTTAAGAATTAGAGAAAGAAAGCTCGATATTTTACTGAAATCTCTAAAAATTGAGCAGAAATTTGATAAAATTGATGTTGATCCATCAGAGTTTCATCATCCGCAAAAAGGTTTTGATGATTTTTGTTATTTTTCTGACGAGAATTATGGACAAATTACAAGTAAAAAAGAGATTGAATCTAGTAAGGTAGCTTTAAATAAAATAAATGAATCTGGGGTAGAAAAAATAAATGAAATAAAAAGCAAAAATAAAGAAATAGAAAGGTTGCGGGCTGAAAAATTAACAGAATCAGATTCTGATTTTAAAATTGAAAAAGTTAATAATATTAATTTAGTTCATCATGTATTTAAAGATGTTGAAGCTAAGGATTTTAGAAATTTAGCAACTAAGGTGATTTCTAAAAAAGAATATAAGGAAAATTCTATAATTTTATTTTTTGCTGAAAATGAAGTTAAAATTACAGCAATTTTAGCGATTAGCAATGATTTAAGGAAAAGTTTTAATGCAGGAGATTTAATAAAGGATGTAGTCATCAGGATTGGCGGTAAAGGTGGTGGTGGTAAGCCAAATTTTGCTATGGGCGGAGGAACTCAGAGGGGAGGCGTTCTGGATGCGATAAATATTTTAAAAGAAAAGATACTAACTAATTAAACTAGAATTTTGGGAACACATGCTTGTATTAAATAATTTCAAATTGCTATTAAAAATGCTTAACAAACCTCTTATAACTAACATTGTGGCAACTATTTTGATAGTAATTGGTTATTTTGTACCAGCCTATAATCATATTATCGTCACTATCGGAGTCTTTTCTCTTTCTGGCGCATTAACAAATTGGATAGCTGTTCATATGCTGTTTGAAAAAGTGCCATTCTTATATGGTTCTGGAGTTATAATCAATAGGTTTGAGGATTTTAAGATTGCCCTAAAAAACTTAATTATTGATGAGTTTTTTGATAAAAAATATATTAAAAAATTTTTTTCTGAGAATCGGCTAATTTCGTCTGAATCTATTAACAAAAAGATTGATTTTGATAGGGTTTTTGAGAATTTAACTGAAACCATAATGAAATCTCAATTTGGATCCATGCTTTCAATGTTTGGTGGAAAGGAGGCTTTAGATCCTCTCAAGGAGCCAATTATTAAAAAACTACAGGAAATTATCATTGATTTCTCTCAAAATAGCGCTCTTGATAGCGATTTTTCTGATGACATAATTTTAAAAATAGAAAAAATTATTGATAGTCGGCTACAACAATTGACGCCAAAAATGGTTAAAAATATCATCTCTAACATGATTAAAAAACATCTTGGTTGGTTAGTTGTTTGGGGAGGTCTTTTTGGCGGTTTAATAGGTATGCTATTTGCAATAATTTTATAAATAAAGTTTTATTTCTCCTGTTTATAACGAGCCATGCAGCAAAATATTTTAAGGTTATAGTTGTTAAAAAATTACTACTTTATGTTAGTGAGGTACCAGAATTGTTGGCAATTAGAAGTTTAAAAGGTAAAGTTAGATCACGCTATTATCTATTTAGCACTAAATAGATGATAAATGAGATAATATTAACTTGCTTTTATAAAATAATAAAAATAATATTGATAATCATTATCAATATATTTATATAATTAAGTTTGAGCAGAAGAGTGAATGTTGCTATATTTTTTTCCTTATTTTTACATTTAATTTTTATTAGTTTTATTAGTCAAAATAAACAAAGCGCTTATTTAAGTAACGATTTGTTCAGTAATAAAATTACACTTAATTTTTCTAATTTATCAGAAAAATTATTACCTAAAAATAAGGAAACAAAGGTTGCATCTAAAAAAAACAAGGTAGAAGATTTAGATTTGTTACAAAAATCTAAGTTAGTTTTTACAAAGACAGCAAGTAATCACGAAGAGATACCTAATGTTAACAATTTTAATGTTGTTGGTACAAAAGTTATGCCAAATTATCCTAGAAGAGCATTAAAATTACATCAAGAGGGTATAATTTATTTAAAAATATTAGTTTCTGATAAGGGGTTGCCAGAAAAAATTATTTTTACTCAAAAATCGAAATATAATTTATTAAATAAGGCAGCTTTAGAAGCTGTATCGAAGTGGAAATTCCAACCTATGATTACTAATGGTCATAAGTCTAAAATGTGGGTTAACGTACCTATTGAATTTAAAATTAGCTGAACATGACACTAATAAATCAAGTTGGTTTTTTATTTTACCCATTGTCATTTTTGTCAATTATTACTACCGCAATCATCATTGAAAGGATTATTCGTTTTTTTAATTTCTTTAAAAAAGATGCTACAAAGACGGAAGAGAATCTTGTTTCCTTATTGGAAAAAAACAAAGGTCTTAATAAGGGTATCAGAGATGAAATCATCTCTATTAAACTAATAGATCTTAAGAACTCTCTCGAATCTAATATTAATTTTTTAAAAATTACGGCTATTTTGTCGCCAATGATCGGCTTACTTGGTACTATAATTGGTATTATTGAGGCTTTCAAAGTTATTGCTTTAAAAAATTCGGCAATTGCACCATCAATGATAGCTGATTCTCTGTGGGGGGCGATGTTAACAACTGCTTATGGATTGATAATTGCTATTCCTGCTTTATTTTTTACTTTTTTATTTCTACGCATCTCGGAAAAATATATTGATAGGCTACAAAAAGTACTTAATAGAAAATCATTAAAAATAGACGGATTTAATGATTAATATTAATAATAATAGTCGAAAAAATATTGTTAATGATTTTTTGCCAGATCTAACTCCATTGATAGACGTTGTCTTTATATTAATAATATTTCTTATTTTAAGTATTAATACGGCGTCATTCTCGTTAGAAGTTAATTTACCAGAAGATAAAGATAATTCTTCTAAAGTAATCTCTGACAATAAGTATTTAGAAATTCATTTATTAAAAAATAATATTTGGAAAGTAGGTAGTGAGACTTTTCTTAACGAAGAGGAATTTAGGGATTATTTATTATTGCAACATAAAAAAAATAAAGATAGAAAGCTTATCATACTTGCTGATGATGATTCATCGGTTGGAAAGTTAATATCAGTTTTAACCTTTTTAAAAAAACAAAATATTCAGATGGCTAATATTTTGGTAGATAGAAAATAAGGTTTTAAGAAAATCTTTATTGTTAGTAAGGGTCCTTGCAAAAATAACTTACACATTTAATATTATATCAAGATCGGCCTTAAAAACTAAATAACTTATCTTTCTTATCTATGATTTACAAAAAACTTTGTGAAATATAGGTGTATTTCAGTAATTTTGTACAAATAGTAGATAAAAATATTTCGATATATTGTTTGTTTTAAGGTGAATTCTACTGTTATTTGAACTTCGTAATTATTACTTACTTTCTCAAAATTAATGGAAAATATAAAAAAAGATTCAAAAATGTTAAAGCCTAAAATATTAATTTTCGGTGTTGGAGGGGCTGGTGGAAACGCTTTAAATAACATGATCAAATCTAATTTAGATGGTGTTGAATTTATCGCTGTAAATACTGACTACCAAGCCTTGTCAGACTCTCTTGCTGCAGATAGAATACAACTAGGAGAGGAGCTGACAAAAGGCCTCGGAGCTGGTTCATTTCCTGATATTGGCTGTAAAGCTGCTGAAGAGAGTGCTAATGAGATTCTAGACTATATTGAGGGCAGTAGTATGGTCTTTGTTACAGCTGGTATGGGCGGTGGCACTGGTACAGGAGCATCCCCAGTCATTGCTAAACTTGCTAAAGAAAAAGGTATATTAACCGTTGCCGTAATTACAAAGCCATTTCATTTTGAGGGAAGGGGTAGAATGAGTGTTGCCGAAGCTGGTATAGAAGAGTTAAAAAAATATGTTGATACAATAATTGTTATTCCAAATCAGAATCTCTTTAGGGTTTCTAATGAGCAGACAACTTTTGAATCTGCTTTTAATATGGCTGACGACATACTCCATACTGGTGTTAGAGGTATTACTGATTTAATCGTCAAGCCTGGATTGATAAATCTTGATTTTGCTGATATTAGGACCATCATGACTAAGGGTGGTAAAGCTATTATGGGAACTGGAGAATCTGAGGGAGAGGATAGGGCAATAATTGCTTGCGAAGCCGCAATTTCTAATCCCCTCTTAGATGACGTCTCTATTAAGGGAGCTAAGGGTGTGTTAGTAAATATGACTGGTGGAACTGATATCACTCTTTTTGAGGCAGACATGGCTGTTAATATTATAAAAAAAGAGGTTGATGAAAACGCCACTATTATCTTTGGTACAGCTTTTAAAGAAGATATGGAAGGTAAAATTAGTATCTCTGTCGTTGCAACTGGAATCGAGGGAGATGAAGATGATTTATCCGACTCAATTCCAAGAGTTATAAGTGCTGAAGAAGTTAGAAGCGAAAGAGACGTTAATGAGGGAGTTATAAGTGCAATTTCTAACAAACAGAATACATTTTTCGACCCAGGAATCTCTAAAAAACCAGAAGGTGAAGTTAATAAACAGAAAGGTTTCAATATAAATAAGAATTTTATCAGCAAGGTATCTCGCGATAATAATACTGATAATAATACTGATATTACTGATAACATCGTCAATGATAGTAACTTACCTTCCTGTGAAAATAATAAAAAAATTAAAGAGGAGAATGCAGATGAATCCGAAGTTGAGTTTAAAAATATTATTGAAGAAATTTCTAGAATAGAAGAGGTGGAGAGAGGAAATGGTGCAGATTTAGAAAGGCGAAAGGCGAGATCTTCTTTTGGATTATTTTCTTTTATGAATTCAAAAAAAAACAACATAAAAAAGGAAGATAAAAAAAATAAAGAAAAGAAAATTATAATAGATAATTTAAAAAAAATAGAAACTTTAAACTTAAAAAATAAAGAAAAAGAGGGTGCTAAGGATAGTATTTTTGACGGCAACTCTATCGACGTAAAGGATGATCACGATAATAGTTCAGTAGATGATATTTTATCAATTCCAGCTTTTCTAAGAAAAAAGTAGCTTATAAAAATAAATGGAGGATCATTTTTGGCTAAACATTGACAAAACAAAAGGATACTCTTCTGCTAAGGTTGTTTCTATAGTTAAGAGAATTCTAAAAGTTAAGAAGGTAGGTCACGCAGGAACTTTAGATCCTATTGCAACCGGTGTCTTGCCTATAGCTATTAATAAAGCAACTAAGGTTATTGATTATGTACAGGCGGAAGAGAAGGAATATTATGCGGAAATTAAGTGGGGAGAAAAAAGAGATAGTGACGATATTGAGGGTAAGATAAAATCCTTTGCCATAAAAAGACCTTCAAATTTAGAAATTTTTTCTATAATTTCTTCTTTTTTGGGTCAGATAGAGCAGACTCCGCCAGAGTTTTCTGCTATTAAGGTTAATGGCAAAAGATCTTATAAACTGGCGAGGTCTGGCGAGAAGGTTATATTAAAATCTAGGTTAATACGTATTAAAGAAATTAGATTAATTTTCAATAACGACAAAAAAGTAGGTTTTTTTATTAGATGCTCTAAAGGCACTTATATCAGGTCTTTTGCTCGAGATTTAGCAGAAAAACTAGGGTCTTTTGGGTATATATCAAACTTAAGAAGGTTAAAGGTTGGTAATTTTCGTTGTCACGAAACAATTTCTCTTGATAAATTAAAAATATTATCTAGATTTAAGAATGCTAATTTTAAGTTAAAAACTGTAGATGTTTTGGGGTCTAGATCTAATTTAGAGATCGAAGATGATGTTGTATCTAAACTTTCTTATGGTCAGAAAGTTGCGTTACCAATTAATTCTTATCAAAATCAGCTTGTTAACTTAGTTAGAAGTGGTAAATTAATAGCTGTTCTAGATATTAAGGACAGTGAGGTAAGTAAAATTATAAGGTTTGTTAATTAACAATTATTAATAATGACATTAAATACTGAGATTAAGGTAAAAATAATACAAGAATATCAAACTGCAAAATCTGACACCGGGTCTGTTGAGGTGCAATGCGCGATATTGACAGAGAGAATAAAGGGTTTAACAGGTCACTTGAAAGAGCATAAGAAAGACCATTCTTGCAGAAGAAGCCTTTTGATATTAGTAAATCAAAGAAAAAAATTATTAGCCTATCTTAAAAGGAAATCTTTGGAAAGGTATGGTATTATTATTAATAAATTATCTCTTAGAAAGTAATGTCAGTTTGCTGATATTACTTTAATGTTTAGCAATTTATTGCATAAATCAAATAAAACAAAATCAAAATATATGTTTAACGAAATAAAAAAAGAAATTGATTGGTGTGGACATAAACTATCTTTAGAGACCGGAAAAATAGCAAGACAAGCTTCTGGTTCGGTGATCGCAAGGATTGGCGATACAACAGTTTTGTGCGCAGTAACTGTTGGTAAAAATTCTTTAGAAGGATCCAACTTTTTACCTCTTACTATTAACTATATTGAAAAATACTATGCTTCTGGAAAGATTCCTGGAGGATTCTTTAAGAGAGAAGCTAAGCCTTCAGAGCTTGCAACTTTAACATCTAGATTAATAGATAGACCGATTAGACCTTTATTTCCTAGTAATTTTCGTAATGAAATAAACGTTATTTGTCAAATCTTATCTTACGATAAAAAATGTAACCCTGACATCGTTGCTATGATTGGCGCTTCGGCTGCTCTTCATATATCAGAAGCTCCTTTCTTGGAAGCTATTGCTGGTGCTAGAGTTGGTTATGTTGATGGTGAGTATGTTTTAAATCCTGACGCTACTCTTTTAGAAAATAGTAAGTTAGATTTAATTCTTGCAGGAACCAAAAGCTCCGTACTGATGGTTGAGTCTGAGGCTGAAGAGTTATCAGAAGAGATAATGCTTGGTGCAGTAAAATTTGGTCATGAGCAATTTCAGCCAGTAATCGAATTAATTAACGAGTTAAAAGAAGAGGTTGGTAAGGAGAAGGTTTTATTCAACATCGAAACCGACTCTAAAATTGATGATGAAATCAAAAATTACGCTGAATCTAAGATTGAATCTGCTTATGGAGTTCAAGATAAGCAGGAAAGAGTTACATCTCTTGACGCTATCAAATCTGAGATTGTTGAAAAGTTCTTAGATGAAGAAAATAACATAGGGGTTAACAAGATAGATGCTATCTTTAAAAATCTTTCTAAAAATATAGTTAGAGACTCTATTATTAAGAATAGAGTTAGAATTGATGGTAGATCTCCTGAGGATGTGAGGCAGATTAAGGCTGAGGTTGGTATTTTACCTCAAGTTCATGGCTCTGCACTGTTTACTAGGGGTGAAACCCAAGCTTTAGTTGTAACAACTATCGGCTCCTCCAGAGATGAGCAAATGGTTGATGGCATTGATGGTAGTGTTACTAAGCAAAGTTTAATGCTGCATTATAATTTTCCACCATATTCTGTGGGTGAGGTCGGTTATTTAAAACCTCCTGGTAGAAGAGAAATTGGACATGGTAAATTAGCTCTTAGGGCTATTAACCCAATATTTCCTAGTTCTGAAGAATTCCAATGTGTGACTAGGATTGTGTCTGAAATTACTGAATCTAATGGTTCTAGCTCTATGGCTACTGTATGTGGCGCTTCATTGTCATTAATGGATGCTGGAGTTCCTATTGCTAAGCCAGTTTCTGGTATCGCGATGGGCTTAATTAAGGAAGGAGATTCATATGTAGTCTTATCTGATATAATGGGTGATGAAGATCATCTTGGTGATATGGATTTTAAAGTTGCAGGAACTGAAGATGGTATTACGGCTTTACAGATGGATATCAAAATATCTGGTATTAATCATGAAATTATGGAGGCTGCTCTTGATCAAGCAAAAGTTGGTAGAGTTCATATTTTATCTAAGATGTCTGAGGCTCTTTCTGCTCCAAGAGAAAGTTTAAATAGTAACATACCAAAAAGTGAATCTATCAAGATTTCTCGTAAGAAGATTAAAGATTTGATTGGCCCAAAAGGCAAAAATATTAAATCAATTTGCGAAAAAACTGGAGTTATAATTGATGTTGATCAAAGTGGTATTGTTAAACTATCTTCAAGCGATGCCAGTATGATGGAAGAGGCTATCTTGATGGTTAAGGAATCAGTTTTTGAACCTGAAATTGACGATATATATGAAGGTACGGTGGTAAAAGTAATAAATGCCGGTGCTTTTGTTAATATTTTTAATAACAAGGATGGTTTTGTTCATATCTCTGAACTTGCAAATCATCGTGTTGATTTTGTTGAAGACATTGTTAATGAAGGTGATAGTGTTAAGGTTAAGGTAATTGGTTTTGACAAAAAATTTAGACCAAAACTAAGCTATAGATCAATTAACCAAGAAACTGGAGAAGATATATCTCATCTTATCGAGTCAGTAGGTGAGGAAGATGAGGAAGTTTCTCAATCATCTCCACAGGAAGATGTTAAGCCTCCTAAAAAAAGAGGATTCTTTAGTTAGAGATATTTTATTATAACTCTCAATTCTATCTTTGTATATATATTAGCCTTATCTAAAAAATAAGTCATATATACAAAGGTAAGATTTTTACTTTCTATATTCTAGAATCGCTACTATAAAAACTCATCATACTCCTACAAAAGTAAATTATAGCATTTTATACTATTGCGATGATCTTAAAAATTCTCCTTAAAATTTGGCCAGCATTAACCCCAATAGCCATTTATTTTTTTTTAGTTATTATAAAAAGACTGTTATCTAAGTTATTACAAAAAAAAGATTATATTACTACAGATTATAAAGATCTTAATAGGTGTGATTCAAAAAATAACAACATATCTCCATATTCATTAAGTAACAAGAAATTTATCTTTGTTATTTATCTTAGTTTAATCTTTTTAATTATTTCATTTTTATCATTTGCTTTTCAGTAGCAGTATGGTTCCAAAAAAAATATCTTATTAAATATTCTATTTTTAAATAAGTTTTAACGAGCTCCTCTAGATTTCGTGATTTAATTATGTTTAAAACAGTCTTTTTAATAAAGTTGTTTGATTTAAAATTTGAATATATCAGATATAAGTGTAAAATAAGAAAAAATAAGAAGAAATAAGAAGAAATTATATGAGCATTAAAAGAAATATTAAGAAATCAAATATATTTTTAGGTAAGAATATAGAGCAATTAAGGCTCACCAAAAATATCTCCTATATGAGTCTTGGACAGAAAATTAATAAAACCAAGCAGCAGATTGTAAAGTATGAGCGTGGTGAAGATCTTGTTCCTTTACCTATTCTAGAAGATATTGCTACTGAATTAGGTCATCCTATTGCTAAAAGAATTATAAGGAGGATATCTATTGTTAGAAAGCTAGAGACGCAGAGCGGTGCGGAGATGACGGATGAGCTAATAGCTTTGTATAGTCAGATCTTGTCATCAGATATGGCATCATAATACCAATTAGGATGTAATTAGACACTTCCTCTTTATTTTTTTAGTTTTATATATAAATAGTAAAATAATAAGTAAAATACCCATTGGAACTATAATGTATAAGTTTTCAGTAAGGTATGTAAATAACATTAGGAAAATTCCTGTAAATAATGGAATATCTTATTTTTTCTTTCTTCTACACCCAAATAAAGAAGAAGTTATTGACTAAGTAATATAAGTCATGCTTCTGCGTTCTCTGTTTACGATAGGCAGATGTCGAAATAATATCTTTTGAACTGTGGTAACGCAACAGTCAAAGTTACAAAAGCAACTTTGACTCCCTCTTAAATTAGGATTTTTATAATTTTAGTTACTTAACTTCAATTACATCATCACCTTTATTCCAATTACAAGGACACAATTCATCAGTTTGAAGGGCGTCTAAAACTCTTAAAACTTCATCAGGGTTTCTACCAACCGAAAGATCAGTAACTGACACAAATCTAATAATTCCGTTTATATCGACAATAAAGGTTGCTCTATTTGAAACCAAAGCATCAGGATTTAAAATACCTAGATCTTTAGACAAAACTCCACCAACATCTGCAAGCATTGGAATTTCAAGATCTTTTAAATCTTCATTCTCTCTTTTCCAAGCCAAATGAACAAACTCACTATCAGTACTAGCTGTCATTAAAACTGCATCTCTATCGGAAAATTCTGTGTTTAATTTTGCAAAAGCTGCAATTTCAGTTGGGCAAACAAAGGTAAAATCTTTTGGGTAAAAGAAAATAACTTGCCATTTATTTTTATTAGTTTCGTTACTAATATCAATAAAAGCTTCATCCATAGAATTTGGATATTTACCACCAGGAACAGCTTTTAAATTGAAAGCTGGAAATTTATCGCCAATTGTTAACATTATTTTTAAATTTAATAATTAATTAAAGTAATTTTTATTACGTTCACAGGTTAGTAACCTTATTTTAATAAGTAAAATATATTTTTATTTATTTTGATAAAAACTAGATGAAGGTAGGTCGTGGTAACTATAAAGGGCTCAAAGTCCAATGGAACGAAAACACATGCTAATATAATTTTTATTTTATTTTTTTAAATTAAAGAATAAAAATTATATTATTCTACTCAAATAGAAACCATAACTTATTTTACTCTACGTAGCTAAATGAATGGTCTCTTAAATTTTTTTACGTTGCGTTTGTTAGTGAAGATGCATACTAAAAAATCTAATTTTTTCTAGATATTCATCAGGATCTTTGATATTAACTAAGGAGTCTTTTGGGGTATTGAAATAATCATAAAACCTCGTCAATAAGAATCGAAGTGAGGCGCAGAGCAGCGCGGTTGGTAGAAAAGTTTTTTCTTTTTGAGTTAATTGCTTTATTTCCTGATAGGAATCAAGTAAGGAATTATACTTTTCTTGGCAAAACTTATTATCTCCATCAAAACACCAGGCGTTAATATTAATAGCAAGATCGTAGACAAAAAGATCATTGGCAGCAAAGTAAAAATCAATTACTCCTGATAGATTATTATTCTTATCAAAAAAAACATTATCGGGAAACAAATCTAGATGACACGGTCCAGATGGTAAGTTTAAATCCCATTCCTGATCAAGAAAGTCAATATATTTCGTAATTTCTTTTTTTAATCCTGGGCGATAATCTTCAATTTTATTATCAATTTCGTTAAACAACTTTTTTAAATGTGAAAAGTTAAGGTCATTTACTCTATTTTTAGAAAAATTTACACCATATTGCTGCATTTTAGCTGTGATTTCTCCAATTTGAGAGCAATGCTTATTATCGATATTATTATAAAGGCCATTTTTTTGCGGCAACAATGTTACTCCTGGTAAAAAACTAACTATTGAGGCAGATTTTCCTCCGACATCGCTAATAATTTTTTTGTTATTATTAAAAATCGGCTTAGGGCAAGAGATGTTTTGAGAAGATAAGTAATTTTTTAAATTCATAAAAAATGGCAAATCTTCTTTTTTGATTCTACTTTCGAAGATGGTAAAAATAAATTTATCTTGATTGGTTTGAATGATATAATTGCTATTATCAACGCCTGCAACAATCTCTTTAAAATCTTCTAGCAAACCAATATTATAATTTTTGGTTAGAAAGTCATTAATTTGTTCAAAATTTAATTTAGTATAGACCGCCATTATTACAGTTTTATTGTTCTTTATTTTTTTCTTCAAAAGTGCTTTTGATATAAAGCCCACTAAGATTCTTGGGATTAATTTTTGCTGGAGCATCCATTAATAAATCTTGAGCTTTACCATTCATAGGAAAGGTTATGACTTCGCGAATATTTGGCTCATCTGCTAAAAGCATGATAATCCTATCAATTCCAGGAGCTATACCGCCATGAGGAGGTGCTCCGTATTTAAACGCATTTAACATAGTGCCAAACTCCCTTTCAACATCTTCCTTATCATAGCCTGCAATTTCAAAAGCTTTATACATAATTTCTGGTTTGTGATTTCTAATAGCGCCAGAAGATAGCTCGATGCCATTACAAATAATATCGTATTGATAGGCCTTAATTTTTAAAGGATCTTCGCTTTTTAAAGTTTTCATTTCCCCTTGTGGCATTGAAAAAGGGTTATGAGAGAAGTCAATTTTTCCAGTCTCTGAGTTAATTTCGTACATTGGGAAATCAATAATCCAGCAAAATTTATAGATTGATGTATCAATTAATTTCAAATCTTCTGCTAATTTAGTTCTAACTAATCCCGCAATTTTGGCAGCCTCTAATTCCTTACCACAAGAGAAAAATACTGCATCGCCAGAATCAAGATGGGCAGTTTCCTTGAGTAATGTTAATTTTTCTTCTGATAGAAATTTAGCGATAGGACCTTTAGCAACTCCATTTTCATCGAAGATGATGTAAGCTAGTCCACCAGCACCATTAAAAATTGCAAATTCTATTGTTTTATCGAAGAAAGAGCGTGGTTTTGATGAGCAATTAGGCGCTGGAATTGCTCTAATTATCTGCCCATCTTTAATGGCTCTAGCAAAAATTCCAAAGCCAGAATCTTTAAAAATCTCAGTTCCCTCTGATATAATAATTGGATTACGGAGGTCCGGCTTGTCACTGCCGTATTTAAGGATTGAATCCTTGTAGGTTATTCTTTCAAAATTTTTAGTAGAAGTTTTTTTAGTTCCAAATTTATTAAAAATTGATTTTAACAAGGGTTCAACAGTGGTAAATACATCTTCTTGCTCAACAAAAGACATTTCAAGATCTAATTGATAAAATTCTGGAGATCTATCGGCTCTAAGATCTTCATCTCTAAAGCATGGAGCAATCTGAAAATATTTGTCAAAGCCACTGACCATTAAAAGCTGTTTAAATTGCTGTGGCGCTTGGGGTAGTGCGTAAAATTTACCAGGATTTAGTCTTGATGGTACCAAATAATCTCTAGCCCCCTCTGGTGATGATGCGGTTAGGATTGGAGTTTGAATTTCTAAAAATCCACCCTCTGTCATTTCTTTTCTAATAAAAGATACAACTTTAGAACGAAGTTTAATGTTATCGGCAACTTTTTTACGACGGAGATCTAGGAAGCGATATTTTAAACGAAGATCTTCAGGATAATTTCCACTCTCATCATTGATTTGAAAAGGAATCTGTTCAGAAAAGGACTCAATTTTAATTCTTGAAATCTTTACCTCAACTTCTCCCGTTGCTAGTTTTTTATTGATTGCTTCTGAGTTCCTTTTAATAACGATACCTTCAATTGTAACTACCGATTCTAGTCGAATTTTTGAACTTGCAACAAAATTAGGATTAACAGCATTACTATCTTTGGTCTCAGTCCTATTTGACTCTTCGTTTTTACATTTTTCCTGAATTAGGGCAGCAGCTTCTTCATTAATTTTGCCACCAAAATCTAATTCAAACTTATGATTAGGGTCGGAATCAATAACGCACTGCACTAATCCCGTAGAATCCCTAAGGTCTAAAAAAAGTAAACTACCATGGTCTCTTTTTGAATTTAACCACCCAGATAAGATTATCTTTTCATCAATATGCTCAATGTTTAGTTCGTTACAATTATGTGTTTTGTATTTATTTATCATATTATTTTAATATTTAAAAGAGTCTGAAGTTGTGTTGGTAAGTTTTTTATGTCTTTAGTTAGTCTAACCCTATCCAGTCTGGATCAGTCGCACCTTCATTTGCCGGTGTTGGGAATTTTTTTTCGTAACCAGTTACCACGTCAATAACGTATAATTTGGGAATTGATTTTTCTCCAAATGGGCCATTTTTTTTAGAATATATTAGATATCTACTATTTGGTGACCAACTCACACCTTCGGCAACATAGCCAGAGGTTAATATTCTCTCATTATAGCCATCACTAGTCATAACTCCAATAACAAACTTACCTTTGATAATTTTAGTAAAGGCAATTAATGAGCCATCAGGAGACCATACAGGTTTTGAGTAATCACCCTTGTTATTGCTAATTTTCTTAACATTTCTACCGTTAATATCCATCTGATAGATTTCCTGACTTCCAGACCTATCAGAAGTAAAAATAATGTCTTTTCCATCTGGGGAAAAGGAGGCTGTTGCTTCGATTGATTTGGAAAATGTCAATCTTTTGTTAATGGCGGTAACCTGATCTACAGAATATATGTCACTATTGCCATCATTATTTATGGCAGAGAATATTACCAAATTAGGGTTAGTTGGGTGCGCACTAGCTGACATAGTGGTGCCATTGAAGCTACTTAACTTTTGAATTGTATTTAGTTCAGTGTTTATGGTAAATAAAGATGGGGTATTATTGTGATATAAGAGAATCATTAATTTATTTGGATCATTAGTAAATTTTGGCGTTAAAGCTAAATTTTTTCCATTTGTAAGATATTGTAATCCAGTACCATCAAAGTTAATTGTTGCTATCTTTTTTTTTCTATCCCTAATGTTACCGCTTTCAGACACATAGGCTATTTTACTATTAAAATGACCTTTTTTTTCTCTAACAATTGATTTAAATATTTGGTCAGAAATTAGGTTTGCTATTTTTGAAGAATTATTACTGTAGATATTATTTTGGGATAAAAATTCCTCTTCGTCTAAAATATCCCACAATTTAAAATTAATCCTTGTATGGCTGCTGTCGACTCCTACATCTAATGATTGCATACAATGAAGTAGTACGTCTATGCCATCTTCAGAATATCTACTATACAATATAATCTCTTCATTACTTACCTCATCTTTTATTTTGTATATTTCTTCTTTTTCTGAATTTTTTATATTAAATAAGTTAGTATTATTTAAATTTTTCTGAATTTTTTTAATAATTAATTGAGACTCTTTATCTCCCTCATTATCACAACCTTGAAACAGGATATTAAATTTTGGAATTTCTAAATCATCAATTGTCAAGCTTATTTCAGCAAAAATAACTTTAGAAAATAAGATAAAAATTATAATAAAAAATATTTTAAACATTATATAGTTTCTATAACTAGATTATTATTGGTGTATATACAAACGTCAGCAGCTATTTTCATTGCCTTTTTTACAATTTCTTCAGAGTTCATGTCTGAATCTTTTAAAGCTTTTGCAGCACATAATGCAAAATTACCCCCAGATCCAATAGCAACTATACCATCTTCCGGCTCCAAAACATCACCATTACCAGTTAAAACAAGTGAAGTTTCTTTGTCAATTACTATCAACATCGCCTCTAATTTTCTTAAGTATTTATCACATCTCCAATCTTTTGCCAATTCAACACAAGCTCTTGTAAGTTGATTCGGATATCTTTCTAGCTTCTCTTCTAACCGTTCAAACAAAGTAAAGGCATCAGCAGTTGCTCCGGCAAAGCCAGCTATAATATCACCATTTCCTAATTTTCTAACTTTTTTGGCGCAAGATTTTAATATGGTATTTCCAAATGAGACCTGACCATCTCCAGCAATTGCAGCCTTACCATCTTTTCTAACCGACAATATTGTTGTGCCATAAATTTGATTTTTTTTATGTTCTATCATTTTTAATTTTTTAATATGTAATTATTTTTTTTATAATACCTTTTACAACTGGGGCAGCTATTAATCCACCAGCCTTAAACTTAGTCTTTGGATTGTCAAACATTACAAAGATCAGATATTTAGGTTTATCTATAGGAAATGCCGCAATAAATGATGATATTGTTTGAGATGTATCGTATTTTCCAAAAGCCGCTTTATTTGCAGTACCAGTTTTACCACCAATTTTATAATTTTCCAGATAAGATTCTTTTCCAGTTCCATATTTTACTGTATCTTCCATGAATGACCTAATTATTTCCGATGTAATTTTTTTTATTATTGGCTTTTTATTATTCTTATTAACATCTTTTTTAATAAAAGATGGGGCGTAATATTTACCATCATTAACAATTGCTGCAACTATCGAGGCAATGTGAAGTGGTGTAATAGCTATTCCATGACCATATGATATGGTATATAGATTTATATCACGCCATTTTTTAGGAAATATTGTTTTCCCAAGGGCAGGGAAATCAGTTTGCACTCTATCTAGCAGGTTAAATTTTTTAAAATACTCTTTTTGTATTTTTTTGCCAATTTTTTTTGCTATCTTAACTGTGCCTATATTTGATGAATGAACAAATATTTCCCTAACATCCATTTCATTTTTTGTTTTATAAGCGTCTTCGATGGCAAATTCATCATATTTAATAGCATCTTCAATATTGAAGACATCAGTTGGTTTTATTAAATTTTCTTCAAAAGCAATTGCGTTGGTGATGATCTTTAATATTGATCCTAACTCATATAGTCCGTATGTAATTCTATTAAATTTTTGCTTAGAGCTTGCTTCATTTTGTTGATTTAGATTAAAGTTTGGAAGACTGGTTAACGCTAATATTTCTCCATTATTGACGTCCATTACAATTCCAGCAGCAGCGTCAGATTTATTTTTTTTAAAAGATGTATAAATTTCTCTAGTAAGGATGTCTTGAATTTTTAAATCTACTGCCAACTTCACATCCTCACCTTTTGTTAGTTTTTTATTGTATTGCATTTCCATACCAGAGAGTCCTTTTCTATCTAAATCGACATATCCTACGATATGACTAAAAAGAGATTTGTGTGGGTATATTCTGGTCATGTCATTTTCAAAAACAATTCCAGGTAAATTAAGGCTTTTAATTAATTGTTGCTCTTTTGGTGAGATATTTTTTTTAATCAGAACCCACTTTGCACTTTTTCTGGATGTTATCTTATGCAAGATTTTGTCATAAGATATTTTTGGAAGTATCTCGCTTATTTTTTTTGATACTACCTTCTTCTTTTTAACTAATATTTTGTCAATATATAGTGACTTGGTTTTAAGATCGGTGGCAATAATTGTACCATTCCTATCAGTTATATCTCCCCTTACTATAACTTTCTTTGGGTCATAGGATGCGTTAACAACTACTTTATCACCAGTTATAGCGAGATAAAATATTCTTAATAAAATTAAAAAAAAAGATATTAATATTAAAAAATATATAAATATTAGACGCCCTTTTTTAATATTATCATTGTGTTTGTGGGGTGAGTTTGTTTTGAAGATAAAATTTGGCATCATAGTATATGAGGATCGAAAATGTACATCTTATCTTTCAAATAAAAGAGTAATTATAAAATTTATCTAGATATTAAGAGTAAATTCAATAATACTTTTTATCTTAAAATATAAGTCATCTATTTATATCTAGAGATTGGAATTGTTGCAGCACCAATTGTCAAAATATTTTTGAGATAAAATTAGCTGTATAAATGTCTTAACATGACCACAACAAACTCCTTAAGAACTCTTTTTAATGCTTAAAGTGTCTTGTTTCTAGAAAGTAAATAGCAATATTATTTTTATTACAAGATTCAATAACCTCTTCATCTCTAATAGATCCAGAGGGAGCTACGATTGCTTTGATTCCATATTTTGCTGCAATTTCTATATTATCAGCAAAAGGAAAGAATGCGTCTGAGGCTAAAAATTTATTAGTGTATGTGAAGTTTAATGATTTTTTGCAAGCAATTTCAACAGAATCAACTCTATTTTGTTGTCCACATCCTATGCCGATTGTTTGAAAATTACTACTAACTACTATGGCATTTGACTTTACATGTTTACATGTCTTCATAGCAAAAACCAACTCTTCTAGATCCTTGTCGATAATTTTTGTACTAGATACTAATCTCAAATCATGTTTAGTAAGAATTTTATTATCCACATTTTGAGTTAAAAATCCACCAGAGATTGTTTTAACTTCAATATTGCGCTTAAAGTTATCGAGGTTTATTTTTAATAAGCGTAGATTTTTCTTTTTTGCAAAAATTTCCAACGCATCTTTAGAGAAATCAGGAGCAATAATAACCTCAAAAAATATTTTACTAATTTCTTCAGCCAGATCCTTTTCAACTTTTCTATTTAATGCAACAATACCGCCAAAAGCACTTTTGGAGTCGGCATCAAGAGACTTTTTGTAGGCACTTAATATATCGTTATTTGAGCATGTCGCAACTCCACATGGGTTGGCGTGTTTTACTATAACAGAAGTTGGATTGTCAAATTCTGCTACAATAGATAGCGCTGCATCGGAATCGTTGAAGTTATTGTAACTTAAATCCTTACCTTGTAGCTGCTTAGCGTAAGCAATTCCGCCCTCAAAAAAATTGTCTTGATAAATTCTAGCTTTTTGGTGAGAATTTTCTCCATATCTAAGTTTCTGCTTCAACTCCCCAGATATTAATAATTTATTACCAGCATCTTTTTCACCCCTATTAAACCAATTAGCAATATTAGAGTCGTAGCTAGCAGTTGAAGAGAAAGCTTTTTTTGCCATATCCTCTCTAAATTTCAAATCTGTGCATCCATCATTACTACTAATCTGTTCTTGTAATTTTGAGTAATCAGCTACATCTGTAACAATTGTTTTATAGTAATAATTTTTTGCAGTAGATCGTATCATTGAAGGTCCTCCGATGTCAATATTTTCACGAATTAAATCAGGGCTAGAGCCTTTTTTAATATGATCCATAAAGGGGTATAGATTTATAATTGTTAAATCAATTGATTTTATTTCATTTTCATTAGCCTCCTTTATATGCTGCTTATTTTCTGGAATTGCTAATAATGCACCATGAATTTTTGGATGAAGAGTCTTCACTCTGCCAGATAAAATTTCTGGAAATGAAGTGAAGTCAGAAATATTTATAACATTAATGTTATTTTCTTTTAATAGTTTATAAGTTCCTCCGGTTGATATTATTTCAATATTTTTTTCTTCAAGGAATTTTGCTAGATCAACTATGTTACTCTTGTCTGAGACTGAAATTAAGACTCTTTTGATTTTAACTTTATCCATTTATTATCTTTGTTATTTGTTGTAATATTATGCTCGGCTGTTGTGAATTATCAATAATAATTGCATCCTCTGCTTTTAATAAGGGTGCAAGCTCACGATTTTTATCATTGAAGTCCCTATTTTCCAAATCTTCTAAGATGTCCTCATATCTTATGCTAGGATTTAATTTTTGCAATTGCTCAAACCTTCTCTTGGCTCTAATTTTTATATCGACAGTGATAAAAAATTTAAAGTCAGCTTCTGGGCATATTACTGTACCGATATCCCTACCTTCTAGAATTGCTCCACGATATTTAGTTAGTGAATTTTCTTTAAAATTTATTTGTAATTCAAGTAATACTTTTCTAATTCTTGGTTCCTGAGCGATCTTTGAAGCTAATTTACCTATTTTTTCATTATGAATTTCTTCCGACTCTAGATTTAAATTTGGTATTTGATCTGTTAGTTCTGCAATTTCATTAATTTTACTTAATTCTATCTTATTTTTATCTGCCAAAAAGGCCAGGGCGCGGTATAATGATCCGGTATTTAAGTGGGGAATTTGATAAAAATTGCTAAGATTTTTAGCGATAGTGCTTTTCCCAGATGAGGATGGACCATCTATTGCTATTAAAAGTTTTTTCATAATTTTATTATTTTCTATGAGTATGTATTAAACAAACCTTGTCTTAAAATTTTTACCTCATTATTTTCAATTTTTATAATTGTTGAGGCTATTTGCTTTTTACCCAACTCTCCTTCAATTATTAAATCAACATCATTATTGAATTGCTTTTCTAATAAATTTATATTGTTGATTTCTTTTTGACCGGATACATTTGAGCTAGAAATAGCAATAGGTCCGCTAAACTCATTTAACAGTTTTAAGCAAAATTTATGATTTGGTATTCTAACTGCTACACTGTCATTGTTTTGATTTAATAATTTTGAAAATTTATTATTTTTTTTTGGTCTCAATATAATTGTTATCGCACCAGGAATGTATTTTTGAATTATTTCCCTCTCTAAGTCATTTAGAATAAAATTTTTTTCAATTTCAATTATATTTTTTAAAAAAATTGCTATTGGCTTTTTTTTACTTCTTTTTTTTAAATTATATATTTTTTGAATTGCCGAATCACTATTTGCATCTGCTGCAATGCCATAGATGGTATCGGTTGGTAAAATCACCAAACCATTAGATTTTAATAGCTTCGCTGCTAAGTTAACAGAGTCACTATTATCTTCGTTTAAAATCATAATTTTTGGTTATAAAATATAGTAAAATAATGGCTGGTATTCCTATTACCATAGATAAGATAAAAAACCCTCCCCAATTTAGCTGCTCTGCTATTAACCCAGAAAATGAACCAAATATGGTGCGACTAAAAGATGCCAACGCAAATAATAGAGAATATTGGGTTGCACTAAAGGCTTTATTACATAGACTACTTAAGTAGGAAATTAATATAACATCCCCCATTCCGCCACTAAAATTCTCAACAAAAATGACTAGATATAATGTTTGATAATCCATGCCGACAATAGATTGTAGGTAAAAGCCGTAATTGGATAAAATTTGCATAAATAAGGCAATCCAGATGGCATAAACTAGGTTTTTTTGTCTAGCAATTAGTACCCCCAGTAAAGATCCACAAATTATTGCTATTAATCCAAACGCCTTAACGATCTCAAAATATTCCTTATAGCTAAAGCCAATATCTCTTACAAATGGATGAGTCATTACTCCAGCCATTGAGTCGCACAATTTAAAGCAAAAAATAAAAGGAAATATAATATACCATTTATGATTAGAGATAAAATCGACTATGGGACCTTTTACGTAAATTTTAAACCATGTAAAAAAATTATCATATTCAGGCTCTTTGGGGTAAATATCTTCACCAACTATTGTCGCTAATATACCAATCCAAACTGGTATGGTTGAAATGATTAAAACTGAGCTCCAACTTAAATTAACTTCTTCAACCAAAATAACAATTGCCGCAGTTGCAAGGCCGGCAATTCTATAGAAGGTAACATAAGCTGTTGCTGACAGGGGTTGATCTGTTTTTTTGACATACTCTATTCTATATGCGTCAACAGCTAGATCCTGCGTTGCAGAAACGATACTCACTGATATGGCAACAAGTAGTATGGTATAAATATTTCCTACATTAATAGTCAAGCTTAATATCGATATCGCAAGAATAAGGGATATTTGACTTGCTAAGAGCCAAGACCTTCTTTGTCCAAATTTTTGGTAAAGAATAGGTATCTTAATGGAGTCAATAAGTGGAGACCATAAAAATTTAATGCTATAAGCGGTAAAAACTAAAGAATAAAAACCAATTGTTTTTAGATCTACGTCAGATGATATTAAAAATTCTTTTAAAGATGTTGAGAGTAGATAAATTGGACCTCCAGAAGAGCAGCCTAATAGCAAAACTACAAGAATATTTCTCTTAAATATTGAATTTTTGCAATAAGAAAAAAAATTGGCTATAAAAACCATTGATTTATATTTAAATTGAATATAAAAAGATTATGCTTTATGCAAAATAATAATCAATTGCTCATTTAAATAATGGATATTTTATCAGTTAATATTTTTTCTTTAATTGCATTTGTGCTAGCTGCTTACTCAGTAATGGCTAATGATGCGGTTCAAACTTTAGGTACTTTTATTAGGTCTAATAGACGTATTTTAAATTGGTATCAAATGTTCTTTTTTGCTGGAGGAATTATGGTTTTTACTATTTGGAATAGTTGGTATTTTAATGATGGTGATATTTCTTATAGCAGATTAGACGCAATTCCATTTCATGAACCAACTTCTTGGATGATAATTATCCCGCCTTTAATTTTAGTTATTCTAACTAGGCTTGGCATACCTATTTCGACTACTTTTATTATTTTAAGCTCTTTTACTTCTCAGATAGTATTTAACAAGATGTTAATGAAGAGTTTTTTGGGGTATGGTTTGGCAGCTTTAATTGCTTTTGTTGTTTGGATGCTGGTTACAAAATATTTTCACCAAGAAAAATACCCAATGAGTCGTGAATCTAAAAAAAATTGGCGAATTTTTCAATTTATTACTACTACTTTTCTCTGGTATAGCTGGCTTTCTCATGATGTTGCTAACATTGCAGTATATTTACCAAGATCAATGGACATTTATTCTATGATTATTGTTACCGTGGTATTTGTTACCTTCTTATTGTTTATGTTTTATGAAAGGGGTGGTAAGATTCAGAGAATTGTAAAAACTAAATCTGGAACTAAAAATGTTAGAGCGGCAACTTTAATTGATTTGGTCTATGTTGTGATATTAATTTATTTCAAACAATATAATAATATCCCAATGTCAACCACTTGGGTCTTTATTGGCTTATTAACTGGTCGTGAATTAGCAATCTCTTTAATAGGTAGTGGTAAGGTTGGCTTAAGAGCTACTTTGCCCGTTGTTGCAGCTGACCTTGCAAAAGTATTGTTTGGTTTGTTGGTTGGTGTAGGAATGCTTGTTTTGTTACAGGGTAAGTTCTAATAAAATCACAAAACCTATCATGATAAATTTTTATCCCTAAATTTCTTAAAAATTTCTAGGAAATTTGTTGGCAAAAATGATAGCAAATTGGCTCGATACTTACTTCTAATTATGTATTGGTATTGTCAATCTTTTCTATATTTTCTAACCAAGGTTGTTTAAAAAATTATTTCTATACCTGATGAATTAAAAGACCGACAAAATATAGGGGGTGGTATTAATTAGGTATTACCCAACATTAACATTTGTTTTTTTAATTTAAAATTTTATTATTAAGAGTCTTCGCGGGTGTAGCTCAATGGTAGAGCCCCAGCCTTCCAAGCTGGCGGTGAGGGTTCGATCCCCTTCACCCGCTCCAAATTCGTTTTTTATATTAAGACTTAAAAACCTTTTACCACATTCTTAACAACCACATTTTATATAAATCTTATATCAAATTGTCATCAATAACCCCAAAAATTATCTTTAAAATTTTCCTTAATAAAAGCCTCGTGCAGCTTTAAATCTTTCTCTGATGTTACGAAATTTCTTGAAGCTAATTCTTTTAAAGTTTCTTTAACACTTATTGAAAACTCCTTTTCTTCTACCCCTTCTTCAAAAAGAGATCTTTGTTTACCACCAATTAACTCAACATAGACATCGGCCAATAAATCGGCATCAAGCAACGCTCCGTGCTTCTCTCTACGTGATAAGTCAATTTTGAATCTTTTACAGAGGGCGTCAAGGGAGTTTTTGGCTCCAGGATATTTATTTCTGGCCATTGTCAAAGAATCCTTAACAAACCTTCTCTCAATAATTTCTAGACCGCATTTTCTTAATTCAGAATTGATAAATTTCATATCAAATGCAGCATTATGAATTACCAAATTGGTGTCTTTAATAAAATCAATAAATTCTTCTGCAACATCAGAAAATTTTGACTTATCCTTCAAAAACTCTTCAGAAATACCATGGACTTTAAAAGCAGATTCCGGCATATCCCTATCAGGATTGATGTAAGTATGAAAAACATTACCAGTTTTAACTCGATTAATAATTTCAACACAACCAATTTCAACGATTCTATGCCCATCTTTTGGCTCCAGACCTGTTGTTTCTGTATCTAAACAAATTTCTCTCATTATTTATATGGAATTTTAATAAAAAATATCACAATATTATATCAAGAGGCCTCTAAAAATTAGCCTCTAATTAGTATCTTCAAGCAAAAGGTAAGTATATTTGATAGTTAATATCATATCAAAATCCACCTTAAAGTAAGTAATGTATCAAAATATTTTACCTATCATTTATAAAAAATGACTGTAATATGCCTATATTTTATAAGGTTTTTTTTGTGGGTGATGGGTAAAAACATAAAGATAAATTATTTAGTTTTCTAACATAGTTTTTAACATGAGTCTCGATATAATATGACAATAATTTAACAAAAACAATATTTTTAAATGAAAATAATTTTTATGGGGACGCCAAAGTTTGCTGTTCCAACCTTAGAAAGCTTAATGGCTGATGATGAGATTGAAGTTATCGCTGTTTACACAAAAGAGCCAAACATTGCGGGCAGGGGGCATAAAGTACAAAACTCGGCAATTCACAATTTAGCCTTAAAGTATAATCTGCCGGTCTTTTGTCCAGAAAACTTAAAATCTGACGAGATAAAGCAAGCATTTATTAATCTTAAGGCTGACTTTTCTGTCGTGGTAGCTTACGGCTTAATTCTACCAAAACAAATTATCGAAGGAACAAAATTTGCCTGCTTAAATATTCATCCATCCTTATTACCTAAATGGCGTGGCGCTGCTCCAGTTGAGAGGTCAATAATGTCTGGTGACAAGACAACAGCAATCTCTATTATTAAAATGGATGAAAATCTTGATAGTGGAGATATTATATCAATGAAAGAGGTGAAAATTGATAACAAAATTCATTGTAAAGAATTTTTGGAATTTTTAAGTAAAGAAGGGTCTGATATTTTAATAAAAACTTTGAAAAATATTTACTCTAATAATTATAAATTAATTACTCAAGATCATTTACAGGCAACTTATGCCAAAAAAATTAAAAAATCTGAGTTTTTATTAGATTTCAATCAGGATGTAGATAAGGTTTACAATAAAATTAGAGCTTTAAATGCTTGCGGCTCTACCTATTTTATTATGAATGCTGAGAGGATAAAAATTCACAAGGCAGAATTGATCGCCAAAGATGTCAATCAAGAGCTGGAAGATGTTTTTGTTATTAGTACGAAGGATTTTAAAATTAATTGTAAAAATGGAATGATCCGGCCATTGATTTTACAAAGAGCTGGTAAGAGTAAAATATCTTTACAAGAATTTCTGAATCAAATTAATTAGAGATTTTTTAAAGGTAATTATAATTGATATTCTACACTCTCCAAAGCTTAGTCCAAGATCTCAGTGTGATTTACTAAATATTAATAGATCGAGCTATTACTGTAAACCAGTATTGACAAGTGAAGTTGACCTAAGAATAATGAGAAGAGTTAGTAAAATTTATCTTAATTATCCATTTATGGATCAAGAAAGATAAACCTTAATCTTCTCTTAACTGCTTAATACGAGATTATTTTACTCCTTCTGGAATATTTTAAGATTAATTGTTATTGTGCAAGTGTTACTGAGTAATGTCAGTCAAGTGGATAAGGTATTTTGAAATTATGTATTTGGTGGCAATATATAATTTTACCTATAAATATAATTATTGTAAATTTTTTTAGTTATTCCATAGTTTAAATTCAGTTGTAAGTGAGTCAAATAAAGAAGTTACTAAGTATATTAGGTGTATTTATAATATGTAGCTGTTCTCAATCCGGAATTTTATCACTAAATATACTGAAGAAAAATTCAATAATAAATATTGGATTTGCTGGAGATACTTCTTTCACACACGGAACAGCTGACGATAATCCTTTAAAGGAAATATCAAAAATTACCAAAAAATTTGATTTAATGTTTTTAAATCTTGAGACGGTAATCGCCAGAAATGATGTAGGCTCGACATTAGAAGGTAAAAAGTATAATTTTAAATCCCCTATTAAATCAGCTAAGATACTAAAAAATGCTGGAATAGATGGTGTAGCCCTTGCAAATAACCATTCTCTCGATTATGGAAAGGAGGGTTCGTTAGATACCATGAAATTTTTAGGAAAAAATAATATTAAACATTCGGGTATTGGTAAGGATATAAAGTCTGCTTATAAGCCGATGTTATTTAATATAAAAAATAATAAAATAGCTGTATTCAGCTTTTCTAGAGTTATTTATGATATCTCTTGGTATGCTACTAAAAAATCCCACGGCATTGCTTCAGCTTATGATATATCTATAAATGACACTATCAGTGCAGTAAGAGATGCAAAAAAAGACAAAAATTTTGTTATAGTAATGGTACATTGGGGAGATGAAAAAAAGACAAAAATTCTACCTTATCAATTAAAACTAATAAAGAGTTGGGGGGAAGCAGGGGTTGATTTAATAGTTGGGTCTCATCCTCATATTTTGGGACCTATAGAAAAGTATGATAAATTGCCGGTAATTTTCTCAACCGGTAATTTTTCCTTCCCTTCATCACGTGGAAAGACAAGAAAATCTGCAATTTTTTCTATTATCATCGATAATCAGCAAATAAAACAAATAAAAGCAATTCCTATAGATGGCTTGTGGGGTGTTCCCATGCCATCTGAAGAAGAGCAGTATAAAGAGATAATTAGAGATTTAAATGGAATGTCCAAAAGTTATAAAATTAACAAAGCAGGAGTTTTATCTTTTAGGTGAATAGTTATGTCACTTCCTACCTTATGTTTTTTTTCTACACTGCCGGACTTCATACCCCTCTAAGAGTTTTTTATAGAGTTATAAAGGAAATTCTATTGCTAAATGTTTGTTAGATTTGATAGTTGTTGTAGTAGCCAATTATCCTTATAAGTGGTTCCACCTCAGACTGTAAAAAATTCTGAATTTCTTTACTTTCCATACTCAAAAAACCTTCGAGCTCAATCAAATAGAGATCGATGTTGTTAACTTTGGAAGAATTTGATTTATCTAGAATTTTAAAATTAAAACCTGCAGATTTTAGGTTTGTTACAACTTCATTCTCACTAATTTTTCTACTAAACTCAATAACAGACAATGTATTGTCAGATTCCGATTCTTCCACCTTCTTTTTTGCAGCCAAAACTAAGTTCAAAGCGCCAGAGTTTTTAAAGGATGTTTTAGCATAAATTTTAATGTCATTATCGGCAGTAAAATCAACCCACCAATTGTCATTATTAGAGTATTCTGGAGATTCTGGCAAAGAAAAGGCGGCTATTTGAAATTCATTTTTTTCTAAAGATTGGATTGTGTCTGTAGTATTTTGAAAATTACCTATTGGAACTAGATTATTAAAATATTCACGTAAAACATAAATATAATCATTATTTTCTTCTGGATTACAAAGGGCAATTTTAATTTCTTGTTCCAGAAGATTTGCGTTGGTGATAATTTTGCGCCAAATTGCAATGATGGTCTCGTTAAATATATTATTGGAAGATTTTTTAACTAACTTATTCATCATATCAGCCTCTCTTGCTGATTTAATAAAAAATTGATGCTTTGTTTTGTTCTTGAACTTACCCACCTCCTTAACAATTTCCATCCTTTCTTCAAGTAGTTTTAGAATTTTAAGATCAATTTTATCTATTTCTCGACGGAATCCTAGTAACTCTTTATTAATTTTTGTCATATTTAAGGTATATTCTTAATAAATTCATAAATTTTATTAAAAACAGAATCTCTGGCTTTTTCATTGGTAATAATTACATGCTTATCAGCGTCTATTATAGCAAATTCTTTTTTTTCTGAAGAGATTTTGTCTCGAATAATTTCGCTACTTTTACAATGTACTACAGGATCTTTCTTGGCGTGAATAATTAAAGTAGGAACTTCTATTTTTTTTAGATTTTTTCTGACTTCGTCCATCAGGTCTCCAAGCTCTTCAACACCTTTAAGGTAATTATATTTATAATTAATATGCGGATTTTCAGAGTTATTTTGTATATATTCTAACTTACCTTTTTCTATACTAAATTTATCCAAAATATCATTCCAAATATTAACCCCAGGCACTAAGATAGATCTGATATCTTTTAACTTTAAGGCTGCTGATATAGAGACTAATGATATAATTTTTGGATGCTTATGTTTTTTAGCGACAAGTAAAATTGAAAGCAAAGCGCCAGTAGAAAAGCCGATGGGAATAATTTTGCTGCAGCAATTATCAAGAATATTAAAGCCACTCTGAATTGATTCGTACCAATCTTGCCAAGTGACATATTTGATATTTTCAGGCGATGTCGCATGCCCCTTAAGTCTTACTGAATAAACTTTATAACCCCTTTCGTGTAAAAATTTAGCAAGATATTTTACCTCTCTAGGTGAGGAGCCGTAGCCATGACAAAGTAAGATGCCAACGTCGCTTTTGTTATTATCAAGGAATATAGGGGCCGCCTTACTTCTGCTTTTTGATAATTTCTTATTATAGAACTTATCATAATCTAGATCATATTCTTTAAGGTTTTGACCAATAATTTTCCAAGCAATATTATGTCTCGCCTCTTCTTCAGTTAATTTAGTAATATTTTTAACAATTTTATTAGCTACAGTTAAGACAGAAAACTCGTTCATAATAACAGATATGGTATTTTCCAACCTAACATTATGAAAGTCGCCATCTTGATTTAATTTTTTATGATTTATTGTAAAATATTCTTCATCTTTAGTGATAATTTTTGATTTTATAGCTAATTTAGCAATGTCATCAAAACTTCCATGTTTAGAGTCATTTAATAATAAGGTTAGGTTTTTACCACCTATACTGTCTCCAAACTTACAATCTTTTGATTTTTTAATTAAAAATGATGAATAATATATAATATTTTTTAGGTGCTGTATTGATATTTTGTTATCATGAAAATAGAAAATCGAACTAATAAATATATGGTCAAAATTTATCTTGGTATTAGAGTAAATTCGATACATGAATTCATTAGTTAATCTAGTTTTAAAATATTTTATAATTAAGTTTCTTTTAACTTCTTTTTTTAAAAGAGGTACATTATATATTATATTTTTACTACTTCTGATATATTTACTAACTTTTATTGGCTTAAGAAAACTAATATTAATATTCGATGATAATAATAAATTTCCTTCAATTTGCAACTCTTCTGACAACTGGTCTGGTAAATCTTTAATAAACCTACTAGCTATCTTGTGTATAGAATTTGTTCCGGGTCTGATTGGATAGTAGGTGATGTTAATCGGAATTATTTGTAAGTCTTTTTTAGAAATATCATCCTTATTTCTAATATTTAAATCAGAAAAATTGTCTAAGGATCCGCTATTGAATGATTTTTGAATTTCGTATTTCATTAATTCTGCCTTAATAGCAAGTACAGCAGAGCCGGTTTTAACTCTAGTTTCTCCGACTTCATTGACAAACATTTGATTACCGGTCTGATTGATAATTTTTTTGTCCTTAATCATCGATCCTTCTGGGTATATGATCCAGTCAGCATCACCTTTAATAAGGTTTCCAATAATTTTATTATTACGGTTTGGGTCATTGGTTGCAACGCAACCTGTTTTCGTTAAAAAATCTCCCACAGCGCCATTAAACAAACTAGAATCAGCCAAAGACCGGGTTTGTTTTTTGCAATATCTGTAAATGACATATGGAAGCAGTAACGTCTCAACTCTAGTAAAGTGATTGGCAACAAAGAGTGTCGGTCGGTCTTTAATATTTTCAACACCATCTATATTAAACTTCGTCCCAAGCAGTTTATCTAATATTTTGATGGCATAAAACATTTGACCAAAAGAGTCTTTATCTTTTTTTACCATAATTTAAATTTGTGAAAATTTATTAGAAAAAATATTATTATTTATAGTCTTTAACTCTTGATAAGGTATTTTTTGATTATCAATTACAATGTCACCATTAGTGACGTTACCTATTCTGGTTATTTTGACATCTCTTTCTTTTGCCAGATTTAAAATTGAATCCTTATCGTCAGATTTACTAACAATAACATAGCAAGCCTGATCTTCAGCAAACAAAAACTCTTCATTTGTTAAATTTTTTGGCTTGATTTTTTTTAGATTTAAATCAAAAGTTAAATCATCATTGCACATTTCAAATAAAGTCACAAATAGGCCACCATCAGAAATATCGTGACAAGCATTAATTTTAGAGTTGAAAATCAATTCCCTGACAAATAGTGAGTGTTTTTTTTCTAATTCTAAGTTAATTTTTGGAGGATTTTTTTTTGAGTTTTTGCCCAAAACATCTCTTTCATAAAGAGAGCATGAAATATGGCCAGAAATATTATTAATTAAAAATATTTCATCATTAATATTTTTAAATTTTAAATTACATCTTTTATCAAGATCTTTGAACAGGCCAACACCAGCAATAGTAGGGGTAGGGTTAATTGCCGAACCATCAGTTTCATTATATAAGGAAACATTGCCAGAAATAACGGGGTAATTTAAAAATTTACAAGCCTCGTTGATTCCTTTAATTGATTTGACAATTTGACCCATAATTTCCGGTTTTTCAGGATTGCCAAAATTTAAACAATTAGTAATTGCCATTGGGGTAGCACCAACTGCTGAAATATTGCGATAAGTTTCAACAACTGCCTGCATAGCGCCCATAAATGGATCGGCCTTAACATATCTCGGCGTACAATCAGAAGATATTGCTAAAGCTTTTTTTGTTGAGCCCTCAACCCTAACAATAGCTGCGTCAGCCTCTATCTCTATCGTGTTATTTCTTACCGCAAAATCATATTGCGATGAAACCCATTTTTTGGAAGCAATATCGGGAGATTTTAATATTTTTAATAAATTTTTTTTCATTTATAACTTAAAGAATGGCAGTAAAACTCACTTTAAAACAAAAAACTTAACGTAAATGATGTAGAGATTTTAGAAAATTTATGAGTAATTTACAACTTTTTATTAATCTTGGATAGAAAAATAAATTGATATTATAGCTAGGTAATTGATTATCTGAGATATTTGCTAAAATGCAATTAGAAATAAGTAATTTAACATATTAATAGTAATTATTAACTTTAATTACATATTTTAACTATAACATCTTCCTTCTATTTTTTTTAAAAGAAAAATTTTTTGTTAAATCTATGTGGTTCAATTTAATAATTACTGTTATAGCAATTCTTACCTTTAAAATATGCAAGCTAAAACAAATTTTTTATAAAGAATTAAATCTTGATTAACTGCTATTTTTATTTTATTGTTACGCTACTACCTTAAATAACTACTATATATTACAAAAGTATGTCAATAATGTCAGACGGTCAGATTGCAAAAATGGCTGCAGAAAAAAATATGATTACCCCCTTTGTTAATAATCAGATTAGGGTTGATGATGGTAAAAAAATTATTTCCTATGGAAACTCATCATACGGTTACGATGCCAGAGTTTCTAATGAATTTAAAATCTTTACCAATATCAACTCAGCCATTGTAGATCCTAAAGATTTTGCTGAAGATAGTTTTGTTGATAAAAAAACTGATGTCTGCATCATCCCACCAAATAGTTTTGCCCTAGCAAGAACGATTGAGTATTTTAAAATACCGGAAGATATCTTAGTAATATGCGTTGGTAAATCAACCTATGCTAGATGCGGAATCATTGTTAATGTTACCCCTCTTGAACCTGGTTGGGAAGGGCATGTAACCCTTGAATTCTCAAACACAACTCCACTTCCAGCAAAAATTTATGCCGGGGAGGGTGCTTGTCAATTTTTATTTTTAAAAGGTAGTGAGCGCTGTATTAGAAGTTATAAGGATAAAAACGGTAAATATATGGGTCAAACTGGGGTTACGTTACCTAAAGCCTAAAAAAATCTACAAATAAAATGATTGTCATTAGTAAATTATAGCGTAAAACTTTGACTCGTAGTTCTGTCTCTGCAGTTGTCACTAATAATAGTGGGCTTGTGTTTATTGGCATGATTAGGTACGCATATAGCTATCTAATTTCTTCAATTTGGTTGATGATTGACTGGATAGAGGGTGATTTTGCACCCCCCTTACAATCCTTTTAAAAGCTCTATTAATAAGGCAAGAAATCATAGATAAGCCTCTTTTAAAAGCAGGATGGGATGTTGCAAAATCAAAAAAGATATTTGATCCAAAATTAATAGAAATACTGACAAGAGAAAGACCTTTGGAAGATTTGCAGGGCAATTAGGAGTAAATTAGTGTATTAACAACAATAAGACAAGAAGAAATAAAGGGTAGGCTCACTATAATAACGCTATTACTCCTAAATACCGTGATACGATAATCATAAGTCTTGGGTAAGAACTTACAATCTAGATCATCCAGATAAATTATTTATATAATCATCAGATATTGCTTTGATTAAAAAGTATTTTATAAGACATTCCTAATAATCATTATCCTTATATCCGTTCTGATGCTAAGAGTTTTCGCTTTATAATTAAACTCTTATTACAAAATCAATCTAATTGCGCCACCAGTTGTGATTTGTTGCATTTGGTACTTGAATTTAGTAAGAGAGTGCAGACTTACCAGTAATCTTATTTTACATAATATATATTATACAATATATGTTTATATTGCAAGACGCACTAAGTAGAATGGTGAAGTTGAAGAGATAATGTCGTAAATTTGACAATCTTTTAGGTGGCGTTTATTAGTCATAACCTCCAAAAAGTAATCTTCTAGCTGATAAAACACTTTAAAACCTCTTGCGACTGATAATTTAGTATTAGACTGGCGACGCTCTAAGAATTGTAGATATATTTTGCAACTTTTTCTCTTGCCCAAAAGATTTTCCTTAGAAATTTTAAACTAGATTTTATAGACAGTAATTATCTTTTCTAAAGAAATTCCGTGAAGAGGGTTTTTGGGTTACTGCCCTACCCTATCTAGAATTGGGATAAATAGTTTATTTAGTTTTGTTTGAAATTTTTACTTTTATTTTACTGCCATCAATTTTTTTACCGTGAAGACTTTTTATTGCATCACTAGCTTCTTCATGATTTAACATCTTAACAAATCCAAAGCCTTTAGATTTGCCGCTCTTCTTATCCAAGACTACGTCACAGGACTCAACCGCTCCATAGGCCTTAAATAATTCAGATAGTTCTTCTGCTGTTATTTTGCCAGATAGATTAAGTATATTTATGTGCATCAGATTCTTTAGGATGTTTTTTTATGTTCAATATGTGAAATGCCTTAAGAGAATTATGTTATTTTTAATTTTCTATTTGCAATAATTACTATTAGGTTGAAATATTTTCCTTGAAAAAATTCAACCTACCTGTCGAAAAAAATTAAATATGAATCGGTCTCTTGTCAACTGCCAAGCAAGCTTCTTTTACCGCCTCATTGTAAGTTGGGTGAGCATGACAAGTCCTGGCAAGGTCTTCTGCACTACCGCCAAATTCCATAACTGCCGCAACCTCGTGGATCATGTTACCAGCTTCACGAGAAATTATATGAGAACCTAAAATTTTATCAGTCTTTTTGCAAGCTAAAATCTTTACAAAACCAGCATCATCAAAAGTTGCTCTAGCTCTAGAATTAGCCATCATAGGAAATTTACCGATATTATATTCAATGCCATCTTTTTTTAACTCTTCTTCACTCTTACCAACCGAAGCTACTTCTGGATGAGTGTATATAACATTTGGGATAAGATTATAATTAACATGGCCATAGCCATTAGCAATCGATTCTGCCGCCGCCATACCTTCATCTTCAGCCTTGTGAGCAAGCATTGCTCCAGTTGTGACGTCACCAATAACATAAATGTTGTCAATATTGGTTTTTAAATTATTATTTTCAATAAAGCCTCGATCATTGACTTTTATTCCAATATTTTCTAAGCCAATATTTTCTGAATTTGGTTTTCTGCCAATAGCAACTAAAACAATATCAGCTTTTAAAATTTCTTTTTTACCATCCTTAACTGACTCAATTTCAATGACGGCACCGTTCTTATCCTTCTTAACAGAAGTAACCTTCTGAGAAAGTCTGAATTTAAATTTTTGTTTTTCTAAAATTCTTTGAAATTGCTTAGATATTTCACCATCCATTGCTGGAGTAATTTTATCTAAATACTCAATAACTTCAATCTCTGCTCCAAATCTGCCCCAAATAGAAGCCATTTCAATACCAATAACGCCCGCCCCAATAACTAATAATTTCTTAGGAACTTTAGTTAATTCTAAAGCACCTGTTGAAGAAACTATTACTTTTTCGTCAACTTCGACATTAGGTAAGTTAGTCGACTCACTACCAGTTGCGATAATAAAATTTTTAGCAGTGATTTTTTGCTTACCATCAACCTCAATCTCATTTTTTGAAATAAACTTTGCGAAACCATTAATATGAGTAACTTTGTTTTTCTTAAAAAGTCCAGCAATGCCTCCTGTTAGACCTTCAATAATATTGTTTTTGTTTTCAATTAACTTTTCAATATCAATCTTTGGCTGATCAATTTGAATGCCGAAGCCAGAAAAATTATGAGTTGCGTCATAAAATTTATGAGAAATTTCAAGCATAGCTTTTGAAGGAATACAGCCAACATTAAGACAGGTTCCGCCAAGAGCCTTCCTAGATTCTACACAGGCAGTTTTAAGACCTAATTGTGCTGCACGAATAGCTGCGACATAACCACCAGGACCACCACCAATTATTACTACATCAAAGTTATTTTCTGTCATTTTAAATTAAATTTATTGTATAAAAAAAGGATTATATTTTAAGGGGAAAAATTTGCAAGAAGGAATTTATATCAATTTCCAAATTCTACAGCATAAAGAATTTTAGATAAGCCCTTTTTATTACAAAAGTATATAATGTATAGCTTCCCAGATGGTCTTTGAGAAATTTTTGATAAGACTTTTAGGTTATGCCAATTACCACCTTTAAAAAAAGATAATAATTAACATTAATCGCTCCAGCCAACTTTATTTAAAAAATCATCGTAACCACCATCAAAAACCGAAACCTTATTATGGTCAAAAATGATCAATTTATTAGCCACTTCTCGTAAAAAATACTCATCATGAGTAACCATTAAAACAGCTCCTTCAAAATTTTTAATCGCATCCAATAATGACTCACAAGAATCCATATCTAAATGATTAGTGGGCTCATCAAGCATTAGTAAATTGGCAGGTTTTAAAAGAATTTTACCAAGCATCACTCGACTCTTCTCGCCACCAGATAGGACTCCAATCTTTTTATTTGACAATGTTCCGGTAAACATCATGTTACCACATACCCGACGAACATTTGTTTGATTCATATCTGGTACATATTGCTGCATTTCCTCATAGATGCTATTTTTAGTATCAAGACGGTCAATATTCATCTGCCCAAAATAACCAATTTCAGTTTTGCTGTGATTTTTAGTGTCACCGCTTATGGCCTTTAAATTGTTGGTAATTAACTTTAATAAGGTTGATTTACCTTTACCATTTTTACCAATGATGCAGATTTTATCTTCTAGGGCTAATTTAAAGGTTAGTTTGTTAATCAAAATATCATCCTTATCATAACCAAAAGTTAGATCTTTAGTTTCGACCAGATTTCCTTTAATATTACTTTCTAAATAATTAAATTTAAATTCTAAGGAAGAAATGTCGGATAATTTATCTTTAGAGCCTTGTTTTTCAAGCATTTTAATTTTTGATTGCGCCCTACTAGCCATACTAGCTTTTGCACCGAAACGATTAATCCATTCTTGAGTTTTTCGCCTCTGCTTATCTTCATTGACTCTAGTTTTTTCATAAACTTCTTCTTCTAGAAGAATTTTTTCCATTACATTACGAGTGTTGCCAGGAGTTTTCTTAAAGGTGCCACGATGAATATTTAAAGTTTGATTAATGACCTCATCCATAAAACCCCTATCATGAGTAACTAAAACCAACTCTCCACCCCAATCTTGTAGAAATTTTTTGAGCCACCTAACTGAATGAATATCGAGATAATTTGTTGGTTCATCTAATAGCAGCATGTTTGGCTCAGTTAAGAGTAGCTTTGCTAAATTAATTTTTACCTGATAACCGCCAGAAAAATCTTTTGGATCTTTTAACATGTCGTCTTGAGCAAACCCAAGGCCCATTAAAATTTCTTCACCTTTCCAACCTTCATACTCTCTATCTTCAGGTAAAACACTACAAACTTCGTCAATTACTGAGTTGTGGGTAAAGTGAATATGCTGCTCTAAATGGCCTATGTGATAACCATTGGGAATTAGAACTTCGCCATCATCAGGTTCTAATTTACTTAAAATTAACTTCAAGAAGGTACTTTTACCACTGCCATTACGACCAATAAAGCCAACCTTATCCCTCCTGTTAAAGACTACATTTATATCTTCAAAAATATCTTGACCTGCAAAAGATATTGATAAATTTCTAACTTTAATCATCTAATATAATATTTATTAATTTAAAAAAACTTTCCAAAGACCAAAAACAATATGCTAACAAAATGAAATCTCAACTGTTTAGTTTTTTTTATATTCATTATCAAGGTATTTTTGAGATATAATACTAAAATATACCTTTAAAACAAACCGAGTTAGAACAATCTTTTTCTTTATCTTTGTTACTTCTTGAATCATCAAAAAGTCCGTTACCACACTAAGTCAGTTTAGAGTATTTTTGTTTCAAAACATTCTCTTTAATCATCATGAACACTTAAAATGTCAGCCATACAATGATAAGCTTTACCCCTACCCTTTCATTAATCCAAGGGAATGTCATAATGTTTTTTAGCAAAAATCTCTCTGTTCCAAATACGAAATATCAGACTTTTCTTTTTTCATTCTTTCCTTTGCTGGAATATCTATCTTCATCCATGAACGAATAAATCTTTGGCTAGATTCCTGATCCGTAGAATCATCTAATAACGCAGAAATTCCGCCACAATATCCATGCCCCAATATTATAACATACTCAACAACCCCACTAGTACCGTAAGGAGTTGACATTTCTTTTACCCTATATGCGGAACAAGGCCTACAATATTACGGTGTCTAAATAACTCCCCCATACTTGCATTTATAAGTATGACAGGATCAACAAGAGAGTCGCTACAAGATATTATCATTATCTTTGGAGATTGTCCATTTTCAACCTTCTTATTGCAATGTGAGTATTTGACGCACTCTGTATGGAGAAAATTTTTAACTCCACCTACTAACCTTGAAATAACCTTACTCATATTTAACTCTTCATTAGTTAAATAAAATTCACCAAATTTTTGTTAATTCCTGCCTTCTTATCCTAAAAATTATCAATTTACTGCATAAAAGTTAATAAATTCTAGATTCTTTAAGATTTTTTCTGTCTATGCAAAAGTTAGCGTTATTTATTACCTCTAGAAAATGATGGTGATTTTGTACGCTTTTTTCCACTTTCTGAGATGAAATTACGTTTTTTTCTTTTATTATCAGAATAGGAGTTTTGAGAATTTTTGGTATCCTGTCTTGAGCTCAATTTATTGCGCCCGGTTCTAACCCTATCATCAGAAAGCTCTTTTGACTCTTCACTGGCCTTAACGCCATGAAATGGATGAGTCTCGTCTATTGGTATTTTAAATTTAATAATCTTTTCAATTTCCTTTAAAAGACTAAGCTCAGAACTATCACAAAAAGAAATGGCGATCCCTTCCCTTCCCGCTCTAGCAGTACGGCCAATGCGATGGACATAGCTTTCTGGGTCAGCAGGGATGTCGTAATTAATAACATGGGTAATTGCAGGAATGTCAATTCCTCTTGCAGCAATGTCAGTTGCCACCAAGACCCTGATGTCGCCTTGACGAAATCCGCTTAAAGCCCTCTCCCTAGCTCCTTGCGATTTATTGCCATGTATTGCAGCCACTGCAATTGACTCTTTTTCTACATGCTCAACAATACGGTTAGCTCTGTGTTTTGTGCGCGAAAAGACTAATACGCTTTTTACCTCCTCTTTATTTAAAATGGATTTTAATAGAAGTTTTTTATTGGATTGTGCTACTAAATTAATTTTTTGGTCAATTTTTTCTACAGTAGTTGCTTGCGGAGTTACTTCAACTCTCGCTGGATTATTTAAAATAGTTTGTGCTAAAGACGAGATATCCTTAGGCATAGTTGCTGAAAACAAAAGGGTCTGCCTAGTTTTTGGTAGCTTGGAGATGATTTTTTTAACGTCATTGATAAAACCCATATCTAACATCCTATCAGCCTCGTCAAGTACTAATATTTCCAATTGGTTAAATAAAATATGTTTCTGACTCACTAAATCAAGCAATCTTCCTGGAGTAGCTACCAAAATATCAAAACCTTTCTTCATAGCCTTGATATGATTATTAACGCTAACACCACCAAATACTACTTGATGAGTTAAGTCAAGATCGCGCCCATAAAGTTCGATATTATCAGCAATCTGCGATGCCAACTCCCTAGTTGGAGTAAGAATTAAAGTTCTAATATGGTTAGGCCTAACCTTGTGGTTACTTTTGATTAAATTATCTAAGATTGGCAAAGCAAAGGCAGCTGTTTTACCGGTACCAGTTTGAGCTATCCCTAAAAGATCTTTACCTTTTAGTAAATGCGGGATTGCCATCTTTTGTATTGGCGTTGGATTGACATATCCTTTTTTATCTAAAGCATCCAGGATTTTAATACTTAAATTTAGTGTTTTAAAGTCTGACATAATTTTTTTAACATCTTGTTGCTGATTTATCACGCTACAAGATGTTATTATCCTACAGAACTCACTAATTATCAATCAATATATTTATATTGAGATTGTTTTTTTAAAGTTTATAAATAATAGATTGTTATTAGATAAAATAATTTTATGAAAAAACTTAATCTACATTTAATTTCAGACTCAACTGGAGAAACTTTAGGATCAGTCTCTCGAGCGGTAATTTCTCAATTTGATAATGTTGAGGTTGAGGAGTTTATTTGGCCACTAACCCGTGACATTAATCAGATAGAAAGAATAAAGGAGTCCATAACAAATAGTCCCGGAATTGTCCTTTACACCATATTAAAAGATGAACTAACAAAAACTCTCAGACGTCACTGTGACGACTTAAACTTGCCATGTATTTCCGCCTTATCTATGATTATTTCGCAATTTTCAAGATATCTAAAAATGGACGTAAGTGGATCAATTGGCAGACAATATACTTTGGATGAAGAATATTTTTCTAAAGTTGAGGCGATAAATTACACCATAGAGCATGATGATGGAAAAAAGATAAGAGACTTAGATTCGGCAGATATAATTATTATTGGTGTTTCCAGGACCTCCAAATCTCCGACTTCAATTTTTTTATCTTGTCGAGGCTATAAAACGACAAACATACCCTTTGTTGATTTGGAATCATTTCCAAAAGAAATTTATGAAGTAAAAAAGCCATTAATTGTCGGATTAATGATAGATCCTGAAAAATTATTACAAGTTAGAAAGGCGAGAATTAGCTCAATGGGAGATACTAATATCGAAACGAACTACATTAAAATTGAAAAAATTAAAAACGAAGTTGCTAAGTCACGAATTCTATTCTCCAAATTAAAATGCCCAATAATCGACGTCACAAGAAGATCTGTTGAAGAGACGTCGGCAAAAATAATGCAGCTTTATGTCTCAAGAACAGAAAAGTAAAATTAGAACACACTTCTTTAATAAGCGGCTAAATTTTGATAGTGTCTTTGTAAAAAATGAATCTAATAAAATATGCCAGAAAGCTATTGAATATCTTAAATCTAAAAAATATGCTAAAAATATAGCTGTGTATTTTTCCATAAATAACGAATTAAAACTTGATTTACTTCAGGAATTTTTGGAGCAAAATAATTACCAAATATTCTTGCCAAAAATTACCATTAAAAACCTAGAATTTGGCACATTAAGTAAAGAAAATTTAATAAATAACCCCAAGATACAGAAAATTATTGAACCTAAAAATATTACAGATGAGATCATGGACATTGTATTTTGTCCCTTAGTGTCATTTGATAAAAATAACAATAGAATTGGTATGGGTGGTGGCTTGTACGATTGTTTGATAGAAAAATATCGTAAAAATAATTACAAAACAAAATTTATTGGTATCGCTTATGAAGAGCAGTTTTTTGACTCTTTATTACCGATAGAAAAATTTGATCAGAAATTAGATTTAATAATATCATAAAAAACGATATTATGATATTATTTTATGAAAATTTCTAATAGATAAAGCTATTTTTTGATATTTTTCAGGAACAGTATCTTTACCCAAAAGCCAATTATAAAGCTCTAGATCATCCTCTTCTAAAAAAGATTCGTAAATTAATAATTCTGTCTCAGAAAGTTTTTCGAGCTCACTTTTGGCAAATTCTCCGATAAGTATGTCATTTTCTTTACAGCCTCGGTGAATTGACTTATATATATTCCTCTTAAGTATTAAATTTCTATTCACAATTTTTAAGATTTAAAATTAATACGTATAGGCTTTTTTAAACACTACTACAAATATAATTGCTATCATTATGATAGTTGGAACCTCGTTAATAATACGATAAAATTTTTCACTATGTTTGTTTTCCCCCTTCTCAAACTTCTTCTGACAGCAACCTAAGTAGAGGTGAAATAATAATAATAATACCACTAAAGTCATCTTAGTGTGAAGCCAAACGCTAGAAGAAGTTAGGTAAACCAACCAGATTCCAAAGAAAAAACTTAAAAACCCAGCAATATTAATAATGTATTTATATAATTTATGACCCATAATAGTTAAAATCTTACTAGCATCGGAGTCAAACTTAACTTGAGTATGGTAAACAAAAATACGAGGAAGGTATAATAGTCCAGCCATCCAAGATATAATGGATATGATATGCAAAGCCTTAACTACGTAATAAGTATTTTCACCAAAAAACATAAGACTTGATTATTATTGGGGTTAAATATATTGTGATACTAGAACTCTCCTTAAAAACTGATTCGTATAAAGCCATCTAGCTACAATAAAGGAATTCTCTAACAATGAAAAAATTATGAAAATTTTATCTGGAAATAGCAATAAATTTTTAGCTGAAAAAATTTCTGAAAATTTAAAACTATCTCTTTTGAAAGCCAATATTACAAGGTTTGCTGACAATGAAGTGTATGTTGAAATAAAGGAAAATGTCCGCGGAGAGGATATCTTTATTATTCAATCAACCTCTTGCCCTGCTAATGACAATATTATGGAGCTTTTAATAACTATTGACGCCCTAAAAAGAGCTTCTGCCAAAAGAATAACAGCTGTCATTCCCTATTTTGGCTATGCAAGACAAGATAGAAAATCACTACCAAGAACCCCAATATCAGCAAAGTTAGTCGCAGACATAATAACCAAAGCAGGTGCTGATAGGGTTTTAACCATAGATTTACATGCTACACAAATTCAAGGTTTTTTTGATATACCAGTTGATAACCTCTTCGCCGCACCCTTATTTGCAGCAGATATAAAGAAAGAATTTAAAGATAGAGATCCTTTAATCATATCTCCTGATGTTGGTGGCTTAGTTAGAGCAAGGGCAATTGCTAAAAAAATTGATGCTGAACTCGGTATAATTGACAAAAGAAGACCTAAGGCTGGAATAAGTCAGGTTATGAATATAATTGGTGAGGTGGAAGGTAAGGATTGCATTATAATTGACGACATAGTAGATTCTGGAGGAACATTATGTAATGCTGGAGAAGCTCTGATCAAAGCTGGTGCCAACTCAGTTTCTGCCTACATTACTCACGGCATTTTATCAGGTGAGGCAATAGAAAAAATTAAAAACTCTAAATTTGAAACCTTAGTGATCACCGACTCTATTGATCAACATAAAAATATTAATTTAACTAATAAAATAAAAATCCTCTCAATTGCAAATTTATTTGCCACTGCAATTAACAATACAGCCTTTGAAAAATCAGTATCAACCCTATTTGACTAAAAAAACTATGTTAGAAGCGATTAAAGACCTACTATTCCCCATTAAAATTAATTACATATGCGATAACAGCTCCCTACTTCAATTGTGTAAAGAGGCAGAAAAACATAAAATCTGTGCTATTGATACAGAATTTATGCGTAACAGAACTTACTATCCAATTTTGTGCTTAATACAAATTAATGTTAATGATATTTTGTATATTATTGATCCAATTTCTTACAAATTGAATCTAAATCCACTATACAAGATTATATCAAACAAAAATATTAAAAAAGTAATTCATTCCGCCAGGCATGATTTAGAAGTTTTGTATTTCAATAAGGATAAAAACAACTATAATAACATAATTGACACTCAAATTATGGCAAATTTTTCTGATCTTAATCATAATATTGGCTATAAACTACTAACAAAAAAGCTTTGCTCTAGAAAATTATGTGATGAATCTCAGAGAAGTAATTGGAAAAAAAGACCTCTGACCGACAAGCAGATGAAATATGCCGCATTAGACGTAAAGTATCTAATAAAAATTTATCACAAACTAGAGAAAAAACTAAAAAATCAAAACAGACTATCTTGGTTTAACTGGGAAATGGAAGATTTTACTAAAAAATGCCAAAATCATGACAGCTCTAATCCAGATAATTTAATTAAAAGATTTTCTACCAATAGAAAAAGCGATACTTACATGAGGGACATTAAGTTATTCGCTAAAATTAGAGATAACGCATCAAAAAGAGTAGATTTACCTCGAAATTTTGTTATCCATGATGATTTAGTTGAAAAAATATTAAATGACAGACCTAAAACCATTGAAGATCTCAGTGAATACAAAGCTATAAATAAAAAAATATCAGATGATGAAAAGGAGCAAATAGTTGAAATCTTTAACTTACCAGAAATAGATGGCGATAATAAAAGCGAAGGAAAGATGGTAAAGCTGAATAAAAAACAATTAGAGATCTATCGCAAAATAAAAGGGGTTTTAGAAAAAATTTCAAAAGAATCAGGTATAGACAAATCTTTTATCATTAGTGATAGAAATTTAAAAATGATTGCTGCTAAAAATTTAGAAATTTCAGATATATTGCAAAATTGGAGGTTAGATATATTTGGTAACAAAATAAAAAAATTAATACCTTAGTTAAAAAAAGACTTTAGAAATACAAAGTCAGTAACCTTCGCACTCATATCCTTTTTTAATCTTAAAATAGCTTAATTAAAGGTTTAGTTATATAGTTTATTTTTATAATGAATATGACTCTTGCAAAATAAACTTATACTTATTATAAATTTATCTAACCGGTTTCTTAATTACTTTAAAATTTTAATAACATGACAAGAAAAACAAAAAAACTTACTTCAATAGAGCAAATTAAGAAGGCAATTCTAACTAAAATATCAGCATTGTCACTATTTGTAATTATCATCTCCGCCGTTACTAGTGCGAGCCTCTTACAACTTAATAGCTTTGACTCTGTATCTGAAGTTAGTAAATCTGACATAGCGATCTGGATTGAAAATAACCCACAAGCTATAATTGATTCTGTACAAAATATGCAAAAAGCAGAGCAAAAAAAGAATCAAGAAAACAGAGATAGACTGGTAAAAGAAAAAATACCAGCCAAAATGGATGAATTAATTAATGACAAGTTAGATGGCTCCTTTACCAATGGCAGACCTACTATTAATATAATTGAATTTTTTGACTATAATTGCGGTTATTGTAAAAGAGTTGAAAATACCGTTAGCAAATTAAAGTCTGAAAAAAATATTAAAATTATTTACAAGGAATACCCGATATTAGGTAAGGATTCAGAAAATTTGTCCAAGGTTGGTATTGCGGTTAATATGATATCTCCTGAAAAATACCCTCTATTTCATCATAAGCTTATGAAATCTGATTTAAGAGATAGGGATGGTGCAATAAAAGTTGCTGGAGAAATTGGAATTAATGTCGCAAGCTTAAAATCAATTCTTAAAAAAAACAAAAAGAAGATTGAAGATAAGGTAGCTAAAAACAGGGCTCTAGCTAGGGAGCTTAGCATTACTGGTACTCCGGCATTTATAATCGGCAACCAACTAATTCCTGGGGCAATTGGTTTAGAACAAATAAAATCCATAATCAAAGAAGAAAGAGAGGGGAAGTAAATTAAATGCAAAATAATCAAGTCTCAATAGCAGAATTATCAGAAGATCAAAAAAAGGTAATTTATGCTATTGAAGATGGTTACAGCGTATTTGTTACTGGTAGCGCTGGAACCGGGAAATCTCACCTATTACGATATTTAAAAGAAAATTACCTCGACTCAGGACTACATATTACCGCAAGCACTGGGATCGCAGCAGTTAATGTTTCTGGACAAACCATACATTCTTGGGCTGGTATCGGTCTTGCTAATATTCCTATTGAAAATATCTTAGAAAATATACTATCAAAAAAATTTAGCTACTTAAGGCGCAGAATAAGATCAACAATAATGCTAGCAATCGATGAGATATCAATGATCTCTTCAGAAGTGTTTGATATATTGGACAATGTTTTTAGGGTAGTTAGGGAGGATGAAAGAGCTTTTGGCGGAATTCAAATGGTATTGTTTGGAGATTTTTTTCAATTACCGCCAATATCTAAAAACCCTGATTCTGATAATAATTTTTGCTTTAATTCCAGATCCTGGAAAACTCTAGATCCAAAAATATTTTTATTAAAAACAGTCTTTAGACAAAGAGATCCAGAGTTTGTTAGGATATTAAACAATATAAGGTTTGGAGAAATAGATGAAAAAGATATACAAATACTGTCGTCGAGAATAGAAGCTGTAGATAATGATAAAAATATTAAACCAACAATATTATCAACCCATAATCGCCAAGTTGATGTTGTTAACGTAAAGGAGTTAGAAAAGATTGATTCGAAAGCTAAGTTTTTTCAAGCTAAATTTACTGGAGATACTAAAAAAAGAGAATTTTTAAAAAAAAATTGTCTTGTAAATGAGAATCTAGAACTAAAAATTGGCGCACAAATCATGATGCTTAAAAATACTCATCAAAAGCACGGTATTATCAACGGCTCTTTAGGAATAGTTAAGGATTTTCACGTCAAGACAGGCTACCCAATAGTAAAATTTAATAATAATAAAATCATTACCATCACTCCAGAAATATGGTCTTCTGAAAAATTTGATAAAAAAGAAAATAAAATAAAAATTGAAGCTTCAATTGAGCAAATACCCTTAATTTTATCTTGGGCCATTACTATACATAAGTCACAGGGTATGACTCTTGATAAAATAAAATGCAACTTAAGTAATGTCTTTAGTGAGGGTCAAATTTATGTGGCTCTCTCTAGGGTTAAGACAATAGGTGGCCTCTTTATTACCAACATTGATTTTAGTAAAATCAAAAGCAACAGTAAAATTACCCAATTTTACCGTAACATAGAAAATCAACAATAATCTCCACTAGGCGACCTGACTTTTTTTCTAACTTATCAATTACCACCTTAATGTAACGCTGTATAAGTCCATAGCAATTAGGCGATAAGTTTTATAATGTTGTTCCAAATTTTAAACAGAATCTGCTATTTTATCGCAAGTCATATTCCTAAATTCCTCTGGATTAACTCTAAATAAATATGGATCTAATTTATAGCACCTCTCTAGAGCGTTAAAAAGAGATCTAATACCAATTCCCACCTTTAAAGCAGTTTTTTCCAAAATATTTTATTCATAAATTATTAAAAAATGTCCGCCCTATGTTAATAGGGTGTAAGGCTTTTTGATGATTTAAGGATAAAAAGATAAACAAAAAATCTGTCTTAACTTGTATATTTTAAAGATGGGGGTCACTATCAGATTCAGATTTTTCTAAAGGAACTACATATAATTCCAGCCTATGATCAACCAACTCATAACCAAAATCTCTGGCAATTTTTTTCTTTAATAATTCAATTTCCTCATTATAAAATTCAATGATGTTGCCACTTTGCACGTCTACTAAGTGATCATGGTGATCATCCTCATTAATCTCCTCATATCTAATCCTCCCTTCGCCAAAATTATGTTTAGCAATTATGTTATTTTCCTCAAAAATCTTTAAAGTACGATAAATTGTGGCGATTCCAATATTAGGAGAGATTTTAGATACTCTACTCCAAATTTCTTCAACACTTGGGTGGTCGTTAGATTCGGAAACAACTTGTGCAATTATTTTCCTACTTTTTGTTAATTTAACATTTCTTTCTCCACAAATTTTTTCAATTTTCGAAGTCATTGATCTTGTTTTTAATTATTAATATAACTAGGATTACTACAATCTTTAACTTTAGGATAAATTTAATAAATTAAAACAAAATTAAATAATTATACTGATTCCTACCTTTTGAATATGCAAGTTAAAACAGATGCCCTTATATTGTTATCATTCCTAAATCATCAAAAAACGTTGCATCCTATTAATATAGGGAGAGAATTTTTTAATAGTTTATGAATAAAAATATTTAAAAAAACTGCTTTAAAGATCTTAGTTAATAATATAAATTAAATCACATATTACTACAAAATGTCAAACAAAAGAAAAATATTAGATAAACTACCCCAACACTTAACATTTGACGATGTTCTTTTGACACCGGCATATTCTGAGATTATGCCCCATATGGCAAATACAAAAACAAAAATTACCAAAAATATTGAACTTAATATACCGCTAATCTCTTCAGCAATGGACACTGTTACTGAATCAAAGTTAGCAATCGCAATGGCTCAAAATGGCGGCATTGGCTGTATTCATAAAAATCTTACACACAAAGAGCAAATTGATGAAGTTAGAAAAGTAAAAAAAAGCGAATCTAGTATTGTAATTAATCCAATTACTATAACTCCTGATAAAACCATCTCTGACGTTATTCATATTATGTCAAAGAAAAATATATCTGGCATCCCCGTAATAGAAAGTGAAAATAATAACAAGTTAGTTGGTATAATTACCAATCGTGATGTTAGGTTTGCAACCGATAAAAAAGATTCAGTAAGAAACTTAATGACTAATAAAAACTTAGTTACAGCAAAAAAGAACATAACAAAAACAGAAGCCAAAAACCTATTACACCAGCATAAAATAGAGAGAATAATAATTGTTGATGATTCATATAATTGCACAGGTCTTTTAACCAATAGAGATCTTAGAAAGTCAAAAGAATTTCCTAATTCTTGTAAAGATTCACAATCAAGATTGAGAGTTGCAGCTGCAATTGGTACCGACAAGGACAGTATTAAAAGAGCTGAGGGTTTGGTTGCTGTCGGTGTTGATATCTTAATAGTTGATACAGCTCACGGCCATTCAAAACCAGTTATAGACATTGTTAAATATCTTAAAAAACATCATCCAAAAACAGACATAATCGCTGGTAATATAGCGACCAAAGAGGCTGCTTTGGCACTAATAAAGGCTGGCGTTGACGCCGTAAAGGTTGGTATTGGACCAGGCTCAATTTGTACCACCAGAGTCGTTACTGGTGTTGGTGTACCGCAATTCTCAGCAGTTATGGACGTTGCAGAAATATGTGAAAAATATAAAATACCATTAATCTCTGATGGAGGGATAAAATTTTCTGGCGATTTGGCAAAAGCAATTGCTGCTGGTGCAAACGCGGTGATGGTTGGTAGTATCCTAGCTGGTACCGACGAATCTCCAGGAGAAATATCATTATATAAGGGCAGATCTTACAAAGCATATCGTGGTATGGGGTCGATAGGAGCTATGGCTATGGGTTCTGCTGATCGATATTTCCAAAAAGAAGTTCAAGATAAAATGAAATTAGTTCCAGAAGGTGTCGAAGGCAGGGTTGCTTGCAAAGGACCAGCTAGTGACGTAATTCATCAAATGATTGGGGGGTTAAAAGCTGCTATGGGCTATACTGGCAACAAAAATATTGACGAGATGCGTAAAAATTGCCAATTTAATAAAATAAGCAATTCTGCCCTCGCAGAAAGTCACCCTCACAGTATCCAGATCACTAGTGAAACTCCAAATTACACCACCAGTTAATGCAAAACATTATTGGTGATTTTAAAATCCAGCATTTTAAGGAGACTAATAGCACCAATGATTTAGCTTTTGAATTAATTACCAATAATCAAGCCTTTGATCACCATATTATCATAGCTGATAAACAATTATCGGGAAAAGGTAGGTATGACAGAAAATGGCTATCCTTTGATGGCAACCTGTATTTCTCAACCATAATTGCAATTAAGGATATAGGTAATATTTACAATTATTCTTTACTAACAGCTTGTATCTTAGGAGCTACTCTTAAAAGATTCAGTATTCAGACTCAATATAAATGGCCTAATGACATTATATTGAGTCATAAAAAATTAGCTGGAATATTATTACAATCACAAACTCTTAATAAAACTCATTATCTAGTTATTGGTATCGGCCTTAACCTCGAAGATTCCCCTGATTACGCCACATCATTAAAGGAATTTAAAATAAATAAAATAGACTTTTTAAACGAATTTACCGTTATTTTTGATGAATATTTGGAAAAATATAAAAATTTTGGATTTTTACCTATTAAAAATGAATGGAAAAATAATGCCTATAAAATAGGGGAGAAAATAAAATTATCTAATAATAAGGATGGGATTTTTAAGGATGTAGATAATTGTGGCAATTTAATATTAGAGAGTAGTACCGGTAAAATTGAAAAGATTTTATCTGAAGATGTTTTTATTTAATACAAAAATATAATGTTAGAAAATACTAAAAACTTAATAAATAAATTATTAGATAATAAAATTGATTATTTTTTGATTCCAAACTCTGATCAATTTTTAAATGAATATATACCAAATTCAGAAAAAAGAATTAGATTTCTAACTGGCTTTGACGGCTCAAACGCCTTTGTTATTCTAAATAAAGATCAGAATTATTTCTTTACTGATTCACGCTACTTAATAGCAGCTAAAGAGCAAATTGATCATGAAATATTTAAAATCATTGATATCGCCGATGAAAACCCTAGCAGCTTTCTAATAAATAATTGCCAAAATCAATTAATCACTTTTGACCCAAAGCTACATTCAGCAAAATTTATTCAAAATTTACAAAATAACAACCTAAACTTAAAATCTATTTACAATTTTTTTGACAAGAACCCGATTGACAATATTTGGAAAAATAGAGAATTTAAAAATACAGAAATATTCCTGCATCAAGAAAAATTTACTGGACAGAGTTGGAAAGAAAAGCTAGAAAATCTTAATTACAACTCTGATGCAATTTTTATTACTTCACCTGAATCTTGCTCATACCTATTTAATATCCGCTCTTTTAATATTGACCACGTTCCAACCTGCCCTTCTTATGCTTTAATTTCTAAAAATAAAGATATTTTACTGTTCATAGATAACGTAAAATTAACAACAAAAGTAGAAAAATCTTTAGAAGGAGTTGAAATTACTAATTTTGATAATTTATCTCAGAAAATATCCACCTTTTGCAGTAAATATAAAATTAATAATATTGAAACAGACTTAACTCAATGTAACTATGATGTTTTTAATATTATCCAAAATAATAAATTAAATATTGTCAACAAAATAGACCCAACATTATTACAAAAAGCAGTGAAAAATACCACTGAAATTAATGGTATGAAAGAGGCTCATAAGAAGGATGGTATAGCCTTAATTAAATTTCTTTATTGGGTAAAAAATTATCGCAATAAATCAGAAATATCAGAAATTACAGCATCTGAAAAACTCCTAGAATTTAGATCTGACAACAAAGACTTCATCTGCCCATCTTTTGATACAATCTCAGGATTTGCTGAAAACGGCGCCATAATTCATTACAAAGCAACAAAAAAAACCAATAAAAATTTTAACAAAAATTCTCTTTATCTCGTTGATTCTGGAGGACAATATCAACATGGCACCACAGACATTACCAGAACAATCGCTATTGGAAAAGCATCAGATGACCAAAAAAGAAATTTTACCTTAGTTTTAAAAGGTCATATAGCCCTCGCCAAAGCAAAATTTCCTATAGGCACAAGAGCTGACCAGTTAGATATTCTTGCAAGACAATATTTGTGGTCTGAAGGAAAAAACTATGCCCATGGCACTGGTCATGGGGTTGGTTATTTTTTAAATGTTCATGAGGGTCCCTGCTCTATTTCACCTAAGTTCAATAAATTTGCACTAGAGGAAGGTATGATATTGTCCAACGAGCCTGGATTTTATACTGAAAATGAGTACGGAATTAGAATAGAAAGTTTAATTTTGGTGAAAAAGTCTAATTTTAAAAAATATTTAGAATTTGAGACTATTACCTTGGCACCAATTGATCAAAATTTAATTGACTTTTCCTTATTAAATAAAAATGAAAAAGAATGGTTAAAAAATTATCACCAAAAAATATATGCTCAATTAAGCCACGATTTAGAAGAGAAATACAAAAACTTTCTAAAGGAAATTTTTTAAAATTGTAAATATTTTATAGTAAATCTCTAAAAAATAAAATCATCATCTCAAAGGATTTAAGACTTACTTCTGCGATACTTACTCTCCTTGGCAAAAAGGATTGGTAGAAAAGATAAATTCTATGATTCGCAGAATCTTTTCTAAAGATATCACAAAAAATAGAAAATTTACTTAATAATATGCCAAGAAGAATATTAGGATGCAAAACTCCTGATCAAGTTTGGAATGAGAAGCTAAAATTAGCATCAAATTCATCGGTCTAGAAATTATATGATTTGTTGCATTTAGTACTTGAATTTAGCAATTATAATGATTTTTTTGTCTACTGGCCGAAGATTTAGCTAAAGATGGCTGGGATGGCAGGATTCGAACCTGCGCATGACTGGATCAAAACCAGTTGCCTTACCGCTTGGCCACATCCCAATAAAAATATGAAAGTCAGAGTGTCTACAAAAAATAATGAAAATTCAAGGATAAAAATAGATAAAATAATTCTTTTCTTATCACCCTACCCTATCATAATGTTTGAAGCAGAAAATAAAGTAATTTATATGCTTGTCATGATAAATTTTACAAAAATCAAACAAAAATTTTGCTATTTTTTTTAGTTAAAGTCAAGAAATAATTAAAAATTATCAAATAATATCATTTTTAGCTTTTAATTTAAAAAAAATATCTAAAAATCAAATATTATTATTAAAAAAACTATTTATAAAAATGAAAATCGCAAAATATCTATTAATACTGATTTTAATATCCCCCCTAACCTCATGTAATAATAAAATATTTAACAGCAAAAACTCTACAAAAGAAAAATTTTTACCAAATAATAGTGACATACCTTTATTTTTAGACTTCGAAGCTATTGAGGATGAGACATTAAATTTTGATTCTTCTTCTGGCAATATATCAAATATTACCTATAAATCTAAAGCTAAAATAAGTGACATCCAAGAATATTATCAAATAAATTTAAAAAATTTAGGTTGGAACCGAATCGATAAATCTATTAATTATACCTCCTTTGCAAGAGGTTCTGAAATATTAAAAATTTCATATGATAAAACAGGTAAGGATAGTATAGTTAAATTTTTTATTATAAAGACTAATGGCTAAAAATTTGCAACTTAAAATACAAGATAACATTGCTTACTTAGTTTTTAACCTGCAGGATGAAAAAGTTAACAAGCTTAGTGAAAAGATTTTAATAGAACTTGATGACATATTAGAAAAAATTAAAAAAAACCTTAAACTAAAAGCCTTAATAATATCTAGTGCTAAAAAAAATATTTTTATTGCTGGTGCTGATATTAATGAAATAAAAGAAATTACCAACAAAAAAGAGGCTCTTAAAAAAGTAACCGAAGCTCAAAATATTTTTTTTAAATTAGAAAATCTACAAATACCGACAATATGTATTATTAATGGCGCTTGTCTTGGCGGAGGATTAGAGTTTGCTTTATGTTGCAAATATAGAGTAGCAGTTAAAAATCCGAAAACAAAGTTAGGATTACCTGAGGTAAGTTTAGGTATATTTCCTGGATTTGGTGGTACACAAAGATTACCAAGATTAGTTGGGTTGGAGAAATCACTAAAGATGATATTAGGTGGTAAAGCTATCGACAGTAAAAAATCATATAAAATAGGATTAATTGATGCTGTTATAAATGAAGAATTTATTGAGGAAGATATCAATATTTTCCTAAAAGAAATATTGTCAGATAATTTGGATAATAAATTTTTACAAAAGAGAGAGAAGACTTCAAGAAAACGGTTTTTTACAGAAATATTAAAAAAATATTTTATTTTTTATTTTACCCGTAAAAGTTTAGTTAAGCAGACAAAAAATCTTTATCCAGCGCCAATTGCAGCCCTAAAAGTTATTAAAAATACTTACAATAAAAAAAATAAGATTGATGGCTGCCTGATAGAAGCTACAGAATTTTCTAAATTAGTTATTGGTAAAGTCTCTAAAAACCTTATTCATTTATTTTTTGCTAGTGAAGAGGTTAAAAAGAAGCATGATATAAAAAATATTACAAAAATTTCTCAAGCTGGATTACTCGGAGCCGGTATTATGGGCGGTGGTATTGCGTTTATTCTAAGTAAAATTAATACTAAGGTTAGAATGAAGGATATTAATAACGTAGCGATAGCACTTGGCTATAAACAATGTCTAAAAATATATAATCAGCTATTAAAAATTAAAAAAATTACTAAAAACGAAATATCTCAAAAAATAAATAAAATTGATCATGATTTAACCTATGATCACTTTAAAGATTCTGAAATTGTAATTGAAGCAATTATTGAAAATATTAACATAAAAAAGAACACTTTTACAGAGTTAGAAAAGTTTATTAGTAAGAGTTGCATTATAGCTAGTAACACCTCATCCCTCTCTATTACCGAAATGTCTAAATCCTTAAAAAATCCAGAAAGATTTATTGGTATGCATTTTTTTAACCCAGTAAATAGAATGCCTTTGGTTGAGGTAATAAGAGGAGAAGAAACTAGTCAAAAAACTATTGATAAAATAGTTGCACTCACTCTTGAAATGGGAAAAACTCCCATAGTTGTTAAGGACGTTGCTGGCTTCCTAGTTAATAGAATCTTGTTGCCATTTATTAATGAATCTGGCTTTTTAATCGAAGAAGGTGGGAATATTAAGGAAATTGATAAAATTATTTCTGAATTTGGCATGCCAATGGGACCATTTATATTGTCTGATGTTGTGGGTATAGATATTGGTCACAAGGTTGCAATTAGTCTTTTTGAAGCTTATGGTAGAAGGATGAGGGTATGTAATATTTTATCAAAAGTGTCAGAAGACAAAAAACTTCTAGGTAAAAAGACCAATTTAGGATTTTATAAATATAATAAATCTGGAAAAAATTTAGGAGTAAACACAGATATCGAAAATATTTTAGATAAAATTAGGGTATCTAAAAAAATTATATCTAGAAATTTATCAAAAGATGAAATTATCGAGAGACTAACCCTAATAATGATAAATGAAGCTAGTAGATGTTTAGAAGAAGAAGTTGTTTCCAATGTAAGTGAGCTTGATATTGCCATGATATTCGGTACTGGCTTTCCTCCATTTCATGGTGGATTATTAAAATATGCAGATACTATTGGGTCAAAAAGAATTGTTGACAAATTAAGAAGCTACCAAAAATCCGCAGGAACAAGATTTACCCCAAGTAAATTATTGCTACAAATGGCAAGAACTAACAAAAAATTCTATGATAAAAAGTAAAATAGATGAGATTATTAGAGTTAATCATGCTGGTGAATATGGAGCCAAAAGAATTTATTCTGGTCAAATTTTTGCTCTAAGAAATTCAAATAAAAAGATTCTCGACACCCTAAATCACATGAAAAGTCAGGAAGAAGAGCATTTTGAATATTTTGATGCAAAAATAAAGAAAGATAGGATTCGGCCAACCTTACTGCAACCACTCTGGAATATAGCAGGATTTACTATGGGTTATATTACAGCTAAAATGGGTGAAAAAGCTGCTATGACATGCACTGTTGCAGTTGAAGAGGTAATAGATAAGCATTATGAACATCAATTACAAGAGTTAAAAACAAATCCCAGAGGCAATGAGCAATTAATAGAAAAAATAGAGCAATTTCAAAAAGAAGAGTTAGAGCACAAGAATATTGCTCTTGAAAATAAAGCTGAGGATTCAAAATTATACCAACCATTAAAACTTGTTATTACTTCTATTAGTAAGTTAGCTATTGAAATATCAAAGAAAATTTAATGATGTCAGAATTTTTATTGGAAATTTTTTGTGAAGAGATTCCTGCTAGAATGCAAAAAAAAGCAATAATCGATGTTGAAGAGGTTTTTTGTAATTTTTTTATAGAAAACGACATAAAATACGATAAAAAACAGATACTATCCTTTATATCGCCAAATAGAATAATATTCTTAGCAAAAAACATAGATGACACAAAAATAACCCCAACAAAGGATAGGTTTGGACCGAAAATTAATGCTAACCAAAATGCGATTGATGGCTTCTTGAGGTCGGTTAATTTAAATCACGTCTCAGATTTAAAGACTAAAATTAAAAGTGGCAGTGAGCATTATTACACACTAATCCCCGAAAAAAGAACAAAAGTTATTTCTACTCTAAAGGAGGAAATTCCATTTTTACTAAAAAAGATATCTCTAAAATGGCCAAAAACAATGAGATGGCACGGATCTAATTCTAATGAAGATTTTTGGATTAGGCCTATTAGAAATATTATGGCAATTTTTAATAAAAATTTGATTCAATTTGAATTCGCTAACCTGACATCTAAAAGTTCAACAATTATTAATAATAAAAATATTGAAATTGAAAATTTTACTTCTTACGAAGAAGTTTTGTTAAAAAACAATATTATTTTTAACCATATTCAGAGAAAGGAACTGATATATAGTGGGATCAAAGAAATTTGCGAAGATAAAAACATAGACATAGTAGAGGGCCTTTGCAATAGCCCGTTAATTGAGGAAATTATTGGACTTGTCAGTTCTCCCAAAATACTAGTTGGAAAAATTGATGATACTTTTATGCATTTACCGCCAGAAGTTTTAATCCTGACTATAAAAAATCACCAAAAATACCTTTGTACCAAGGATAAATATGGCAATTTAGCTCCATATTTTATATTTATTAGTAATACTGATTGTAAAAATAATAATAAAATTATTCTTGATAATGAAAAGGTGTTGCGAGCTAGATTAAGCGATGCAAAATTTTTTATAGATGAAGATAAGAAAATAGAATTTTCTGACAGAACAGAGCTTCTTAAAAATATCATATTTCATGAAAAATTAGATTCTTTATTTCATAAAATCGTAAGAATCAAGAGTATAAGTAAATTCATGTCTGTATGGTTTTCTCATTGTGACATAACTATTTTGGAAGAGATGTCTCTATTGTGCAAAAATGACTTGACCACAAAGGCTGTAGCCGAGTTTCCAGAGTTGCAAGGTTTGATTGGTAGTTATTATTGTAAAAATTCACGCATAAATCATAAAATAGCAGATGCAATATCAGAGCAATATATGCCAATTGGCTCTAAGGGCTCATTACCTACCACTAATCATGGTCAATTGTTGGCAATATCAGACAAGATAGACACTATTTGTGGCCTGTTCTTGGCTAACCAAAGGCCAACAAGCTCGAAAGATCCATTGGCAATTAGAAGAATGGCTATAGGAATTATTAATATTGTTTTAAAAAATAATATTCACATTCCTTTAAAAATTGTTATCGACAAATCTCTTAGCTTATTTTCTAATTCAGTAATTTTAAAAAATTATCCGGACCTTAAAAGGAAAGAAATTCCAGCATTAAAAAAGAAAATCTCTTATGAGATTATACATTTCTTTCTAGAAAGATTGAAATTTATTCTAAAAGACGATAAATCTCTTAATTCAAAAGTAGTTAATGAGGTTGCTAGGTCTTATGAATTTCAGATAAATAATAATAAACAAAGAAAATACAATTTGATTGATTTTGTAAATCGCGTAAGATTTGTTAATGATTTTACTAACAACAAAGAAAGTGAATCAATTGTTAGTTCCTACAAAAGAGTGGCCAATATTGTTAATATAGAAGAAGGTAAGATCAAAGAAATTTTTAACACTCAATTAAAAAGAAAAATTCTTCTTAGAACAAAATATGAAAGAATTTTAGATAGTAAAACTAGAAAAATTTATAAAAAAATTGAAAAATTAACAATCAATCATCAATATAAGGAATGTTACTCTTTGTTGGAAACTTTAGAACAGCCTCTGGAAGATTTTTTTAATTATGTCGTTATAAATGTAGATAATAAAAATATTAGAAATCAAAGATTCACCCTGTTGAGTAGAATTAAATATTTATTTGAGAGTATTTTTGATTTTTCTAAAATATAATTTTACCTCATAGGGTTTTCAAAGTCTAATGGGACGAAAACGAACGCTAAATAATTTTTATCCCTTATTAAGTCTTACAATATGATGAGATTAGAAAAGATATAGGATTAATTTCAATAAAACTCTTTGATATTCCTAGTTTATTTTCTTCTTTTGAGCTATTACATATTTTATAAACCATATCTGAAGCTATTAAATCGTAAAACTCATTTAACATTCTTACGTAACTTACCTCAAACTACCTTTCTAATTGCAATTAGTGCTAGTGCCAAAAGGTGGTAAATTTGCACCAGAATTATTAAAACCTCCATAAGAGGTTACTGATTGTACACACCAATTAGATGGTGAATTGTTATTAAAAGTATTATTCTCACAAAACATACAACTCATATTAGTTACTGAGCTTGTATCCCAATTTGATATATCGCCATTAAAGGCAGAATTATGTTGAAACATACCATACATACTAGTTACTGAGCTTGTATCCCAGTATGATACGTCACCAGTAAAATGAGGGCCATAAAATACATAGCTCATATCAGTTACTTGTCCTGTAAATATATTATTACCATCATTGGTCCAAGTGTATGTTTTACCATTATCATGAGATGTGTAAGAGTCCGTTGGCTTAAAATCAAATGAATTGCCACCCCTGGCAGAACTTAACATGCTGAAATTAACTATCAACATTCCAGCGCAACCATCCCAACTCAAATCACCAATACTACCTACAGGAGCGGTATAGCAATCAGGAGAATTTAGGCTACTATATGTGCAGCTACCTTGCGATCTAAGAATATCATTACTATCTACATAAACACCAAAATCAGCGCTTTTTCCATGTCTGGGTTCGCATCTTAAGGGTTTTGGATTGCTAGAGGTGTAATTAGCTAGGCTAGAGCCTGTTAATATACCAGGATCAATGGCATTAGCAGGTAATGAATCATTGCCATCTTGACCA
>Ga0209425_10000315_pt1 | contig 58084 bp, 60 predicted proteins | sample COG_05_FD_184749 | JGI IMG/M metagenome (GOLD analysis project Ga0209425, IMG submission 184749) | Pelagic Microbial community sample from North Sea - COGITO 998_met_05 (SPAdes) (version 2) | ecosystem: Environmental > Aquatic > Marine > Neritic zone/Coastal water | place: Helgoland, sampling...
TGCAGCACTGGTGATAATTTTGTTTCAGAAGAACCAAAATTGACTTCGGATATTGTAGATATGGAGCTTTATGCTATAGCGAAAATATGCTCACGCGAAAGCGTTCCACTATTTTCATGGAAATATATTTCTGATAAGGCTGACGGGAACTCCCCAAAAGACTGGGAAAGTAACGTAAGCCGTGGAGTTGAAGCTTTTAAAAATATTGTTTTATCCCAATTCACTTAAACAGCTAGCTGAAGCTTTACTTTTGGGTGACGCTGTTTTTTAAGACACCCAATCCAGATGCAGAAAATTCTAAAGTATCGTTTGTTTTTAAGAATCTTTGGGGATTTTGAGATGCGCCAGTACCTTCAGGTGAACCTGTCGCTATAATATCGCCTGTATTTAAAGGTATAGTGTTGGAAATATATGATAAAATTTCATTTATATTAAAAAACATGTTTTTCGTGCTTGAACTTTGCACAACTTTTCCATTAAGTCGCGTCTCTAAATGGAGATCATTAAAATCTTTAACTCGATCTTTCGTAACAATAGATGGGCCACATGAACTCGAGCGATAAAAATTCTTTCCTGAATGAATACTGTGTTTTTGCCAATCACGCACTGATCCATCATTAAAGAGTGTGTAGCCAAAAACATAATCCATCGCATCTTCCGGCGTTATTTTGTATCCTTGTTTACCTATAACTATTGCGATTTCGCCTTCATAATCAAAACTATTGTTCGCTAATCCTTCTGGGAGACACAGTGATTGGTTGTGTCCTACGAGTGTTTCGTGGAATTTTGAGAAAGTAATAATGTTGTCAGGTTTAGTGGTTAAAACATTTTCATAATGCTTGGGATAATTTATGCCTACACAAATAATCTTATTAAATTTTGAAACTGGTGGTAAAAAATTTATTGAATTTAATGAATATTTACGTTCTCTTGCGATGAAGTTTGATTCAGATAAAATGGAATCATCCTGAGGCATTATACTCATTAGGGTGGGATACTTCGCTTTTATCTCAGGGTTTACTTCATAAAAATAGTTATTTTTTAAAAGTCCATAAGTTTCTTCCCCGTGAATTTCCGCTATGACTAAATTCATTTTATTAACTCATCATCTTTTCTTTATTGATTATAAAAGACGTAATAGTTTCGTTATAGGGAGTTTGGACTCCCATGGACTCACCTAATTTAACAACCATACCGTTAATCGCATCTATTTCGGATAAGCGATGATTTTCATGGTCAAGTAACATTGATGGTTTCGCTTTAGGCATTCGATTTCCAAAATCAGTCACATGTTTTTCAGGATCAGTAAACGAAAACGAAACAGTTCGTTTTATGCCAAGTTTATAAGCTTCTTTCATGCAACCTAGTGCAATCTTCCAATATTTTTTATTATCCATTAACTCACCTATAGTAATTTGGAACGCAGTACATGGGCCACTGAATGTGACGTTACACAGAAATTTTTCCCAAACTAACTGATCTATGTCTTCAAAAGCTTTGGCATGAAAGCCACTTTCAGTCCAAACAGTCGTTAAAAAAAGTACACGATTGAAGTCAGTTTGGACCATTTCTCCAAGTCTAATTAGACTCATAGAGTTATGATGGACATGCCCTGGCCCTACTACTGAAGCACCAAAGCCCTCTGCTACCCCTATAAATAAATTTTCAGCCTTAAGGTGCTTTGCAATTATATCGCCAGAGCCTAAACCGTTTTGTATTGTTATTATCAGTTCATCGTCCTTAATAAATTGAGAAAGTTCTTTTGCCACAATCTCTACTTGAGAAGTTTTGGTCGCAATTATGTAGAGCTCTGATCCCTTGGCAGCATTTATATCAGTCGATACTTCAATATTTTTAATCCTTCTTTCACCACTTGCGCCGTTTACATAAAGTCCATTTGCTTTAATTTCGGATACGTGATCTTTCCATTTATCGATCATACAAACATTATGACCGTGGTCAGCCATTAACGCTGCATAAATTGACCCCATTGCACCACCACCAATTATTGCGATTTTCATTATATCCTCACCATTGGGCTTTACCGTGTCTGAGATATTATATTAAATATTTTTAACAGTTATTAGTGTATCAGCATTAAATTATTGTAAAAGCTTATAAATGTTAAGTTTTTCTTACGAAGAGGAATTTAGATCAATTTATTACTATCATTTATTACAATTATATTTTTTTAATAATAAGTGTCAAAGGTTTGACGCTTATTATCGTTTAAGTATTATGTAAAAAAAACTGAAACTCATACGAGTTTCAGTTTAAGTTTAGGGAGGTTTTACATGAATATGTAAAACAAAGCATAATTGGTGCCAAAGTATAAATTTTTTTAAGTATATTTTCAGTGCTAATTATTCTATACTTAAAGATAACTAAGCTGAATATTTTTTTTGCTTTTATGCTATAGAAAATTAGCCATTAAATTTGTGGATTTAAAAATATTATTAATTACTGTTATCTAATCATAATTTTTGTTGTTTCCTCCTGTTCGAAGATGGACGCTCAATACTTAGTGTGTAGTTTAGCTCAAAATGTTGATCCTTTTATCTGCTATGGTATCTTGGACAAATGAGTTCTTTATAATTTTGGAAGGTTCTATGAAAAAAAAAAAATTTGATCATATTCAACGACATTTTAATGGAGGAGAGGTTATTTATGAGATTGGTGATAGATCTGAGTTGCTATATTTAATTCATAGCGGCACTGTAAGTATTAGAACACGTCATGGCTTAGAGGTGGGGGTACTGAATGATGGGGAAATCTTTGGTGAAGTTGGGCGGGTTATCGGTTCCCCTAGAACAGTGACCGCAAAAGCAAAAACAAATTGTACTGTTTATGAAATTGATTGGAGTAATCTTCAAACTAAGCTTGATGGGGCGGATGCTGTTCTCGTAGCGATCATAAGGGGGCTTTCATTGCGAATTGGTGACGCCAATGAGCTCGCTGAAAAATACTGGCGAGACTTATCAATTTATAAATCTCTAGAATAAAGAAAATATATTGGATCAAATAAAAAAGCGTCTAATAAAGTTTTTCTTTAACCCACTAAGGTATGCTCTAAATTGAATTTGAAATCGAACTTTTCTTATCTGTGTAAATCATCATTTATGGGTATAGCGCATCGTGGAGCAAGTAACCTCTCATTGGAGAATACCCTAGATGCTTTCTCTGTGGCACATAAGCTAGGTTTTAATAACTTTGAGTTAGATGTCCAGTTGTCAAAAGATGGTGTAGTCTTTGTATGTCATGACAATAATTTGAAAAGATTGATTGGTGAAGATCGACTACTTAGTAACTTGTCAAGCTCAGATATCCGTTCATTTGAGGGTACTTATGGTTACAAAATTCCAACTTTATTAGAAATTTTGGAGGAATTCCCTGAATCACAACTTAATATAGATGCAAAATCGTGGAAAGTTGTAAATCCTTTATGCCAAGTCATAAAAACAACAGAGGCATACAATCGAATTTGTATTGGTGGTTTTAATGATTTTCGCATTTATCGAGTTATCAAGAATCTTAATCCACTAGTCTGTTACAGTCCTGGTCCTTTAGGGTGCTTATACTTTTATTTTTGTTTTCTAATTAATCGTATACCTAAACTAAGAGCAGGCTGCCTGCAGCTACCAGAATCTTTCCTCGGGTATTCATTTCTTTCGAAAAATTTCGTTGAGTTTGCTCATAAAAGTGGGTTACTAGTTCACATCTGGACAATAAATGAGGAGTCTCGAATGAGGTCGCTAATTGAGGTTGGTGTAGACGGCATAATGACTGACAATTGTGTTGGCTTGAAAAAAGTTATGATGGAGTATAATCTTTGGAGCGTTTGACACTTCTTTATAAAGCTTTGCTTCGTCATATGTTGAAGGGGATTGTTTTTGAACACTTATCCTTTCTAAAACCTAGGAGAATTCTTGAGGTGTGTTGGTCTAAGCTCTCTATAAGATTATATCCGTTTTACCCTGTAATTCTTATATTGGGTTGTTTTTTCAATCCCACTATTACTTCAGCTGAAACATCGTTAGAGTTCTATGGGGGTTACCAAACGTCTCCCCACAGCGTTGTAAGTGGTAGATACTCGCAAGGTTCAGTAGAAGAAAATTCCTTTGTGCCATTCAAATTTACTGCTGGCTGGAAGGGTAATTCTTTTTCAATGCCACCATATTATGGTTTAAGGGTGACTAAATGGAATATGAACAGAGGCTGGGGACTAGATTTTAATCACTCAAAGGCATACGCTGATCCTGCTACGTTGTTAAAGAGTGGCTTTAATCGTCTTCAGTTTACCGATGGATTGAATAATTTGACTGTCCATCAACAAAGAAAGTTAAAGTCAATTTCAGGTAACCTTATTCCGTTCTATGGTTATGGCATTGGAATGATTATACCTCACGTGGAGGTGCAATCTAACATAAATAGTCCTCTGACATTTGAATATCAGTACGGTGGTCCAACGGTGGCTATTAATGGTGGTTTTAAACTTCCCTTGAAAAAAAATAAATTTCTTTTTGCTGAGTATAAATTTACCGCTTCTTGGCTAGACGTTGGATTAAATGGAGGCGGAAGCCTAAGCACAAGGATTTTTACAAATGCGTTAAATCTTGGGTTGGGTTTTGATTTTTAAAAGTCTACAATCTTAACGAAACAAATTAAATATGAAAAATCGAAATTTTAAGGGTTCACTTTTCTATGTTATCTTTGGTAGGTTACGCTTCGTTATCGCTAATTATAGTTCTATTTTTGAAACCATTTTTGAACATAGATAGAAGTATAGCAGCATATTGTTTTCCGTTTGGCTTAATATATATAGTTCTGCTTGTTTCCGCAGACCAACAGATGTTTGAATACGGCTGGCATCGTTATCTAGGTATTAGTCTTGGTGTTTTGTGTGAAGTTATATTTATCATTGGGTTAGTTAGGAGCGTCCGAAATTAACGTTTTTTTTTGAGTATCATTCTGATTATAATAAAACTGAAGTTAAAACTACCGATAAAGTAGTATCATTTTTACAAAAGATTAAATAATGATTGGAGAAAAGAATGGCATTAATTACTCTTAGACAACTTCTAGATTGTGCAGCCGAATCTGGCTTTGCTGTTCCAGCATTTAATATAAACAATATGGAGCAAGGTCTTGCTATATTGAAGGCTGCCAAAGACACCGACTCGCCTGTCATTTTGCAAGCAAGTCGAGGGGCAAGGTCATATGCTGGAGATATAATGCTTTCTCACATAGTCATTGCTCTTTCAGAAATGCATCCAACAATACCAATATGTCTTCATCAAGACCATGGCAACGATGAGAAAACATGCTTCTCTGCGATTAGGCATGGTTTTACCTCAGTTATGATGGATGGTTCTTTGAAGAGTGATATGAAAACACCGTCTAATTATGATTATAATGTAAATATTACTGCAAAAGTAACCTCGGTGGCTCACTTAGTAGGTGCTTCAGTTGAGGGAGAGCTTGGGGTGCTAGGTAGTCTTGAAACAGGTGAAGCTGGTAAAGAGGATGGATCTGGAGCCGAAGGAAAGTTGAATCAAGAGCAGCTTCTAACGGATCCAATGCAAGCCTGTGATTTTGTTAGCAAGACTCATATTGATGCACTTGCTATTGCTTGCGGGACTAGTCATGGAGCATATAAATTCAGTCGGAAACCTGATGGTGAAATACTAGCAATGAAAGTTATTGAAGAGATACATGAAAAAATTCCGAATACTCACTTGGTTATGCATGGATCATCTTCGGTTCCACAGTATTTACAAGATCTAATAAATGATAATGGAGGTGAAATGCCTCAAACCTATGGGGTCCCAGTAGAAGAGATCGAGCGAGGGATAAGTTATGGGGTTCGTAAAGTAAATATTGATACAGATTGTCGTATGGCGATCACTGGACAATTTAGAAAGATTGCAAAAGAAAATAAAAAAGAATTTGATCCAAGGAAGTTTTTAATCCCTGCAATAAATGAAATGACTAATTTGTGTAAGGATAGATTTGAGCGTTTTGGTACGGCAGGAAAAGCTTCAGCGATAAAAGTAATTTCAATGGATGATATGGCTACACGTTATTTATCTGGCGATCTGAAACTAGTCTAGCTTATTGAATAAAGCTTATCTAGTATCGATGACTAGGGATAATTCAGTTGGGTAGTATATCGGTAACACTGCAGCTAGAACAAAAGAAGTCGAAAAGAATTTAATTGGAGGTACTTTGGTTATTGTTGGAACGTACGATCTCTACTGCTCTAAAATGATAGTGACTACTATTGGGAAGCAATTGAGATCCTGCTGCAAGTTATGGAGAATAATAGGGACGAACTAGCATTGATATTAACCAAACATAAAGCTCAAATCGGAAATTTTGGGAATACAACCCTAAATTTCGTTCTCGCATAGCTTGTTACATCAATTTTCTAGATTATATACGTGATGAATTTTTCAAAATAGTAACAAAATACCCTTATAGCAAAACTATAAAAGAGCGTCAAAAGCTATTATTGCCCACCACGAATACATAATGCTTCGCCGGGATGAACACCACTTTGCAAATGCCCATTTTATAATAAACCCGAAAAAAAGAGCTAGATTGAGTCACGCAAATAGAATGTTTTGAGCGGCATCGGGATTACTAAATGTTTAACAAGTTAGTACGATCGATGAAATTTATATATTATCTAGCAGAGTTTTCTTAGGTGGGATTGATAACTTTTAAAAGTCTTCTGTTGGATCAAAAAGTTCAATTTCTAAGAGTTCATTTTCGGATCCCATTTTTTTTGATTGTTGAAGGTAGGTCAGGCGGCTTGAAGAATAGCTATCGCTAGATTCATATAACAGTGAGTCAACCACGTTTGAATATTCGTATCGGCTATTAATAATGTTCACAATTTCAAAAGTCGCAAAACTAAGACTTGCAATAGGACTAGATAAAATCAAGAGGGGATTAACGGTATAATCTGACACAAGTCCTACAGATCCTCTTATAGAGCTTGGTCCAACGAAGGGCAATTCCAGATACGGTCCAGTTGGAACTGACCAATAGGCGAACGTCTCGTCAAACTCTGTCCTTTCTGGAAACAAATTGAATCGCGAGGCGATATCAAATAATCCTAGCATGCCGACCGTGCTATTTATTATAAATCGGCTTACATCTACAGACGCTTTAGAAAATTGGCCTTGAACCAAATGATTTGTAAAATGCTTGGGTTCTTGTAAGTTTCCATGGAACGTGGCTGCACTTAATCTAATAGATTGATGTATTATACCACCGTATACTTGCGAGGCTGGTAAAAGAGCAACTTTATCTAATGTTTTATTAAGCGAATGCACTTTTCTGTTATAACTCTCAAACGGATCATTAACATTTGAGGTCCTATCTTCTCCTAAGTGTGCTGAACAGTTCACTAAAAAAAGGCACAATAATACTTTAAGTATAATATTTTTAGTTTTTACAAATGAGTATGATTTTTTCATTAGTATTAATTGTTCGTTTCAATTTGTCTGTAATTTAAAGTTTTCACGTCTGCTCAATTATCATTCTCGTAATAACACCTTACTATTTTTATTCTATTGAATCATTTTAGACAAGACAGTGCTTGAAAGTTAATGTAAAAAGCAGTCACTTTGTGAAAAAATAACATTCTTTCTTTTAGAAAGCGATTTACTGATGGAAATCAGACTCTACGATACAAAAGCGAAAAAGAAAGCTGTTTTTAAGCCTATTAATCCTGCAGATATAAAGTTTTATGTCTGTGGACCTACGGTATACGATAGGGCACATATTGGAAATGCACGACCAGCTGTTGTTTTTGATTTATTATTCAGATTTTTGCGGAATGTTTTTGGTAAAAGCTCTGTCACCTATGTCAGAAATTTTACAGATATTGACGATAAGATTAATAAACAGTCCGTCGAAACGGGTAAGTCCATAAATAGTATAACTGATGAAACTATCCAATGGTACATGGAGGACATGCTTAAATTAAATGTTCTCAATCCAACTGAAAGTCCGCGAGCAACTGAATATATTGATCCTATGATAAAGCAAATAGAAACTCTCATCAAAAATAAAAATGCCTACAGTGATGATACTGGGCATGTATTTTTTTCAGTAAAATCATTTCCTGAATATGGGCTTTTGTCTAAGAGAAACCTTCATGAAATGGAGGTAGGAAATAGAGCCCTTGTATCGGACGGTAAATCTGACCCTATGGATTTTGTCTTATGGAAACCGTCAGATGATCAAACTCCAGGTTGGGAGAGCCCGTGGGGGCGAGGACGACCTGGTTGGCATATAGAGTGTTCGGCGATGATTTACGAACTTTTGGGTACTAATTTTGATATTCATGGTGGAGGTATTGATCTAGTTTTTCCACATCACGAAAATGAGCTGGCTCAAAGCTTATGTGCTCATCCTTCTGGACAATTTGCAAATATTTGGATGCATAATGGTTTTTTACAAATCGAAGGACAGAAGATGTCAAAATCCTTAGGAAATTTCTTTACTGTCAAAGATCTGATAACTAAAGGAATTAGTGGTGAAGTAATTCGAATGGTTTTGATGTCCACTCACTATCGGCAGCCTCTTGATTGGACGAGTCAGCGAGTTCAAGAAGTTTCTAACGTTCTTACAAAGTGGAGGAATCTATGCAGTAATGTTACACCGACCAAAGTGCCGTCAAAAGAAATCTTGGCTGCACTAGCTGATGATCTTAATACCCCACTAGTATTTACTAAGCTTCATGAGCTTGCTGGTGAGGGGAAATATTCAGAGCTTCTTGGCACGGCTAGGTTTCTAGGGCTTCTGTGGAACGATATAGAGACTGATGAGCGATATGGTACAATTAGTGCGTTTCACAAAGCACAGATTGAAAATTTAATAGCAGAACGTTTGGAAGCAAAAAATAAAAAAGATTTCACAACAGCAGATTTAATAAGAAAGAAACTTGAAGATGTCGGCGTATCAATAATGGATCAAATTGATACGACAGAATGGAGTATAGGATCTAATTTTGATATAAAAAAAATGGAAGATTTGATACGATGAAAGAGCATCTTTATCTGTATGATACCACTTTAAGAGATGGTCAACAAACGCAAGGAGTTCAATTTTCAGCTTCTGATAAAATAATGATTGCTTCCGCATTAGATAAATTAGGTATTGATTACATAGAAGGAGGTTGGCCAGGAGCAAATCCAACTGACGACGATTTTTTTGCAAATACGACTTCACATAAGACACCGAAGTTAGTTGCTTTTGGGATGACAAAAAGATCTGGTTTTTCAGTTGAAAACGATGACGTGCTATCTGCTGTGATAAATGCAGGAACTCCGACGGTCTGTTTAGTTGGAAAGAGTAATGAATATCACGTGATTAATGCACTGAAGGTCTCATTAGAAGAAAATTTGACAAATATAAAGAATTCAATCGAGCACCTTAAATATTTAGGTCGTGAGCCAATCTTTGATGCAGAACATTTTTTTGATGGGTTTAAATTAAATCCAGACTACGCATTAGAAACTTTGCATACTGCTCAATCTAGTGGGGCACGGTGGATTGTGTTGTGTGATACAAATGGAGGAACTCTTCCAGATGAAGTGTATCGAATAACTGAAACGGTAATAAAAAAGGGGATACGAAGATTAAATTTAGGCATCCATACTCATAATGATACAGGAAACGCAATTGCTAATTCACTGGCTGCAGTTAATGCTGGAATAAGGCACGTCCAAGGGACCCTAAATGGGTTAGGGGAGCGCTGCGGAAATGCTGATTTGATAACTTTGATTCCAACGCTTATTTTAAAAGAACCATATTGCGATACTGTAGAATTAAGTGTCTCTAAAACAGAATTACCCCTTTTGACACGAACGTCACGGCTACTAGATGATTTGCTTAACAGAGTACCTAGCCGAGGAGCCCCCTACGTTGGAGCATCTGCCTTTGCACATAAAGGAGGGCTTCATGCTAGTGCTGTTCTAAAGGACCCCACAACTTATGAACATATTGATCCAAGTGTGGTTGGAAATAAGAGAATTATTCCAATGTCTAATCAGGCTGGTAAATCAAATCTTATTACTCGGCTTGCGGATGCGGGAATAATGTTACAGCGAGACGATCCAAAATTAGGATTAATTCTAAGTGAAATAAAATTAAGGGAAGAGGCAGGCTATTCTTATGATTTAGCACAAGCTTCATTTGAGTTGCTAGCGCACAAGATTTTGGGATCAATACCCAATTATTTTGAGGTAAAACGCTATCGGGTTATGATGGAAAGACGTAAGAATAAGTATAACAAAATCGTGACACTGTCTGAAGCTGTAGTAGTTTTAAAAATAGGAAACAAAAAGTTACTTTCAGTATCCGAAAGTATGGATGAGGAAGGATCAGATCGGGGGCCAGTAAATGCTTTGGCTCGAGCAATTGGAAAGGACCTTGGTCCTTATCAAGCTTATATTGATGACATCAAATTAGTAGATTTCAAGGTAAGAATTACTTCTGGTGGGGTCGGTGCTGTAACTAGGGTTTTGATTGATAGCGAGGATTCAGAGGGAGGGAGGTGGTCAACAGTTGGTGTTTCTGCAAACATTATTGACGCAAGTTATCAAGCTTTGATGGACGCACTGAATTGGAAACTTTTGCATAATAAGGTACTACCTGTTTGATTTTAGATAACAACTCACGGACCGTGTGGCACGGTGATCGAGACAAGTTTATGGCAGCTATAGTTGCCCCAGTTAGATTTCAAAAAATATTATTTCCTATTTTTGCGTTTAATTATGAAATTTCAAGAATTGCTTTTCAAACTTCGGAACCAGCTTTAGCAGAAATAAAGTTAAAGTGGTGGGAGGAAGAGCTTACCTCAATAAGGAAAAACAACTTTAGTAATAAGCATGAGATTTTAGCGTCATTATCTGAAATTATAATTACAAATAATATTCCCATTCAACTTTTTATTGAAATAATAAGAGCTCGAAGATTTGATATTTATAATGATTCCCACAATAGTTTTGAAGATCAGGTTCATTATATCAAACAAATTTTTTCCTCACTTTTTGAAATTTGCCTTCATGCTTCTCCAAGTTTGTTGGACAAAAATCAAATAATTTGCGTTCGTGATTATGGTTATGCCCTTGGGGTCGCAAACCTATTAGTTGCTCTGCCGGCTTTAGTTGTGGCAGGTAAAAAGCCTTTATTTATCGAAAGGACTCAGGAAGAGTCTATAAAAAAAATAACCGAATCTGGATTGCAGGCTCTTCTTGATGGAAGGCGTCAGTTCAAATACTATGATTTCGAACTTAGACCAATTCTTTTATCTGCATGTACAATTAATAGTATACTGTGTAAGGTTCTCAAGAAACCTAAACTAGTACTTCAAAATAAAATTCGGCCATCTTCTCTTCAAAAAGGAGTTAAGTTACTTTTGGCAAGGTTTGGGGGGGGTATCTAATGGTTATTGAGGGCTGCTCTCATGCTTAGGAAAACGATGTTCTTTAATACTGAGGATGTTGAGTATGGAGTTTCTGAACTTATGAAGATTGAACCTAAGTTTGTCGAAGCTGTGTCACTATCTGGGGTTCCAAAAATTAGAAAAAGTGAGTTGGGTTTCAAGTCTCTGTTTAAAACTATAGTTGGGCAGCAATTATCTACGACAGCGGCAAATTCGATATGGAATAGGTTATATGACAGCGGAATGACTGTACCCACTGCGCTGCTTGCATCGGAGGACGGGTTTCTGAGAAGCCTTGGGTTATCAAAAACGAAAATTAGTTATGCAAAGGGGCTTGCTTTGGCAGATATAAATTATGAAGAGTTTTTAAATAAACCGGATGACTACATAATTCAAAAGTTACTTACGATAAAAGGCATTGGCATGTGGACGGCACAAATTTATTTGATGTTTAGTTTAAGACGCACGGACGTTTTTGCTGCAGGTGACCTTGCTCTAAAAGAGGGGGTACGAATTTTGTTTGATCTAGAAATGCGCCCTTCGGATGATGAACTGACTGTTATTGCGAAACGATGGCAACCGTTTAGAACTATAGCAGCTATGATCATTTGGAATTATTATGGATATATGAAACGTCAGAAAGGTTGATTTAGTAATGACAGTAGATTTTAAACGACTTGAACCAAAATCAAATATTATAAAATCAATTGTGGTATTTTTTCATGGTTACGGTGCGGATGGTGCTGACCTATTAAGTATTGGCAATGCACTTTCTGAGCATCTTCCTGATACATTGTTTGTTGCCCCTAATGCTCCAACAAAATGCCAGATGTCACCATTTGGATTTCAATGGTTTCCCATACCAGATATGGATGGTTCATCCGAGATTGAAGCAATAAAAGAATTGGACAGAATTTGCACTTCTACAAACCAGTGGATTGACGAACTAATTGAGAAAGAAAATGTGAAGGCTCAAGATGTTTTTTTATTTGGATTTTCGCAAGGCACTATGCTGTGTCTTTATCTGGGACCCCAAAGACTACAAGCACTTGGTGGCATAATTGGTTTCTCGGGAAAGCTTATTAATATTGACAGCTTAAAATTAAAGATTTCTTCCAAACCGCCGATACTGTTGATACATGGTGATGAGGACCCTGTTGTGAGCCCTCTATCACTACCTGAGGCAGTTAAAGAGCTCAAATTACTTAATTTTGAAGTTAGACATCATCTGTCAATTGGTGTGGCGCACGGTATAGCCCCTGATGGATTAGCAGAAGCACTCAAGTTCCTACATGATAAAATGGAATAAAATTGCGTCGTAAGCGAGAGCTGATGGTTGATCAGCTTTTACTATATTTTTGTTTAATCTTAGATATAATGGTAGACAAATTTATAACAAACGTCGTTGAAAATATTACCCTAAAAAAATAGGAATACTGTCGAAATGAGTATGATTTCCAATAGCAACCTGACGAAACGAACAGATTTATTCAGAAATCGAGCTGCTTTGGTTTTAAATGCAGATTATCGACCACTTTCATATTTGCCTTTATCAGTTTGGCCATGGCAGGACGCTGTGAAAGCGCGGTTTTTAAATCGTGTAGATGTAATTGCTGAATATAGCGATCAAATCAACTCCCCTTCAGTTTCAATCAGAATCCCATCTGTCGTAGTTCTAAGGGATTATGTTAAACCGTCAAAGTCTACCGCTTTTACAAGATTTAATTTATTTTTAAGAGATGAGTTTTCTTGTCAATACTGTGGAAAAAGAGGTGAAATGACGTTCGATCATATCCTTCCAAGGTGTAGAGGAGGTAAAACAACATGGGAAAATGTTGTGGCCGCGTGCGGACCGTGCAATCTTCGCAAAGGAGCAAGGGATTTACGAAGTTCTGGAATGAAAATTCAAAGATATCCTGTGAAACCATCTGCTGAAACTTTGATGAACAAAGGTAGAAAGTTTCCACCTAATTATTTACATGACAGTTGGATGGATTTTCTTTATTGGGATGCAGAGTTAGAAAATTAGAGCTTTCGGGTGTTTGATGATTTTAATATGGATAATAACACCCCCCCCCAAATGATTGTCAGGAAAAAAGAAATTACTAAATTCCAGCCTGCCATCGAAATATTTAGAAATGACCAAGGTATTTCGTCACATCTAATAACTTTTGTCGTGAGAATTCTTTGGAGGAATAATTCTGGAGTCAACTCCTTAATGTTCATTAGTCCTGAGCAGCTTTTGGGACCAGGCCAAAATTTCGCTTCTATTCCTACATGATACCCAGCTAGATATGTTCCCACTAAAATTGAAACCAAAGCCGACAGAGCCCCCACTAATTTAAACTTTGGATTAAATAAAATTAGAGCGCCAATAATAATAGCAAAGACGTGAGGGAATCGTTGCCAAACACATAATTTGCAGGGCGCTAAACCTAACACATACTGGAAATACACAGCAGCTATGAGCACTGAGGCTGAGCATATTACGAGCGAAAGAATGACTTTATTTAATCGACTAAAAGTTATCATTTTAAATACCAATATGCTCCAATGAGAACTGTTGTTATGACTGCAAACATAAGACCTAAATATTTCTTAAAAAAATAATCAATTTTTTCTCCCCAAATATAAATTATACTGGCAATTATATAAAAACGTAACCCTCGTGAAGCAGTCGCTGCTAGAATAAAAATTGAGAACGGATACCCTATTGCACCTGATAGAATGGCCACAATTTTAAACGGAAATGGTGTTAGTGCACCCATAACAACGATTATAAGACCATTTTCATCATATAACCTTGTGAATTTTGAGAACGATTTATTATAACCAAGGTAATTTATCAATATTTCTCCAATTTCACTCCATAATATCGCACCTATCAGATATCCAATTATCCCACCTAATACAGAAAATATGGTTGCTAGGCTTGCAAAGAAAAGTGCTTTTTGTCTGTTAGCTAATGACATTGGTATTAATACAATGTCAGGGGGTAAAGGGAAAACAATTGCTTCCCAAAATGCTACCAAGCTAAGCACTAAAGGTGCAAATTTTGTGTTAGAATAAAAAAGTAATCTTTTGTACAGCTTTTGAAACACGTCTACCTCAACAAGTATTAATTGTATCTCACTATCCTATAACTAATTTTAAATCTACAATTGACGTGAACCGTTATAAGCATTAACTGAGTTTTGTGTGAGCCCGAGTGGCGGAATGGTAGACGCAGCGGATTCAAAATCCGCCGCCCTTGCGGGTGTGAGAGTTCGACTCTCTCCTCGGGCACCACACTATTTATCTCGCTACAGTCGGTATTATGAACGTTTTTGTTTTTTGAAATTAGATTAGTACCAATATGGATAAGAGATTTCAATTTAATTTGTAAATACTGTGTTTCATTATAACCCTGCAGAGTGGTTATCGCTGTCTGTGGAGCCTCTCTCTCTATATGGAGTATTAGAAAAATGGCTGCGGTAGCATTTTGAAAAATGTGAAGGCGAGGAGAATCCGCACGCAAGAGCAACATTTATGACGGTCATATTTGTTTGTAATAGGAGATTACGTGCTTTCTGTAAGCGAAGCTCCATGTAATACCGTTTTGGTGACCTGTTGAGGTATCTTCGAAATAAACGCTCAAGTTGACGTGTAGAAACTCCAACTTGAGAAGCAAGTTTAGAGGGCGACTCGGGTTCCTCTAGCGACTTTTGCATTAAATCTAGTACTGCAGCTAGCTTTGGGTGTCTAACTCCAATCCTAGTTGGTATCGAAAGACGTTGGTCATCTTTTTCTGTTCTAATTGCAGTATGAATCATTTGATCTGCTACAGAGTTTGCAAGGTCAGCTCCAAATTCCTTTCCAATTAGATGAAGCATTAAATCTGCGGAGGCGACACCCCCGGCTGCAGTATATCTATTGCCATCTACAGTATAAACTGACGCATTGAGTAAATGCTCTGGGAAGTCCTCTAAGAACGAATCCCTATTTTCCCAATGAATAGTACATCTTTTTCCATCTAATAGTCCTGCTGTTGCTAACACTTGTGTCGCCGTACAAAGACCGCCAATGCACAGACCTTTTCGCGATTCTTTTCGGAGCCACCCCAAGAGTTTTTTAGTTATATTTGATTTTATGTTAGTACCACCGCAGATAATTATAACATCGGCTCTATTCGTTGGTATCTCGAGATTGTGGTCACAGTTTATTATCGTCCCGTTTGAGCAGGTTACTTGATTTCCCTCAACACAGACAAGGTTCCAAAAGAATTTTTTCTCCTGGGACATACGATTTGCAAGGCGCAAAGGCTCTATAGCACTTGAAAAGGCTAATAAAGAAAAGTTTTCGAGTAAAACAAAAATATAATTTTTAGTAACTTTAGTTGCAGGCATCATTAGTTTTGTATCCTAGAACAATTTAGTCGTAATCTAAATTATAAGTATTATTATGATTACTGATGACCTATTAGGTATTCATTAAGTGTTGATGCTGAGATCTTAAAAGGTCAATAGAAAAATTGAGGTGTATTTAATTAAAAATATAACTCACAAGGGTAGCACTCTACACTTTAGTACCCTATAGCGTATATATAAGATATTTTGAGGAGATGCATGTCATGCAAACTGAATGGAATAAATCAAGTTGGCGTAACTTTCCAAGGGTTCAAATGCCCACGTATGGAGATCAATCAGAACTGTCGCAAGTAGAGACAAGGCTCTGTAATTATCCACCATTAGTTTTTGCTGGGGAAGCAATAAGATTGAAGGGGCAGCTTGCGGACGTAGCTCTTGGAAAGGCTTTTTTGCTTCAGGGTGGTGATTGCGCAGAGAGCTTTGATGAATTTAATGCTGATCTAATAAGAGATAGTTTTAAAGTGTTACTTCAAATGGCAGTAGTGCTTACGTTTGGAGGTAAATGTCCTATTGTGAAGATAGGAAGAATGGCTGGACAATTTGCAAAGCCGCGATCTTCAGACTTTGAAATTGTTGAAGGGATTGAACTTCCATCGTATAGAGGAGACATAATTAATGGTATGCCACGAGAAGAACGGGCCCCAAACCCACAACGGATGCTTCAGGCATATACTCAAGCAGCAGCATCCATAAATTTGTTAAGAGCCTTTTCGCAGGGAGGCTTTGCGGATATAAAGAGGGTGCACTCGTGGACCTTGGAAAGTGCAATGGGTGGAGAAGAATATTCAAAATTTCATGAATTAGCGGATAAGATATCTGAATCTTTAGAGTTCATGAGAGCTGCTGGGGTATCTTCGTCTGAGAATGAAACCCTTCACAAAGTTGATTTTTATACAAGTCATGAAGCTCTATTACTCGAATATGAAGAAGCACTTTGTAGGGTAGATAGCTTATCTGGGGCTCCTGTTGCTGGTTCTGGTCACATGGTCTGGATCGGTGATCGGACGCGACAAGTTGATGGGGCACATGTAAATTTTTGCTCTGGAGTAATAAATCCGATTGGGTTGAAATGTGGTCCGTCTATTACGGAAGACGATCTTGTGAAACTCATAAATAAGTTAAATCCTGATAATGAGCCGGGACGAATTACTTTAATTACTCGGTTTGGAGCAAATGAAAGCTCAAGGCATTTACCAAAACTGATTAAAGCGGTCTCGCGTGAGGGCTTTAAAGTAGTCTGGTCTTGCGATCCAATGCATGGCAATACGATAAAGTCAGACAGTGGGTTTAAAACCCGCCCTTTTGATAAAATTTTACAAGAGGTGAAAGAATTCTTTGCTATTCATAAGGCTGAGAGTACTTTCCCAGGCGGTATTCATATAGAAATGACTGGGAAAAACGTCACTGAATGTACAGGTGGATTGCAAGAAATAGCTGATGAGGATTTGTCATCAAGGTATCACACAACTTGTGATCCACGGTTGAATGCAACACAATCGCTAGAATTGGCGTTTATGGTTGCCGAAGAATTAGCAAAAAGAGTAAAGTGAATATAAAAGAATTATAAGCTAGATTATCTAATATTCAAAGAAAATAGGATTATTAAGTTGAATGAATTCTAATTTATTATCTTCAGAAGGAACCTTATTTATAATTTCGTCACCTTCTGGTGCTGGGAAAACGAGTGTTTCAAAACGTATACTTGAGACTGATCCTAAGGTAACATTTTCAATTTCTGCCACTACTAGAAAACCAAGAGATGGTGAAGTGGAAGGGAGAGAATATTTTTTTAAAACTAGTACTCAATTTGACAAAATGATACTTGCAGGAGAAATGCTAGAGTATGCGGACGTTTTTGGTCATAAATATGGTACGCCAAAAGTACCAGTTGAAACAGCATTGTCAAAGGGTTACGACGTTCTCTTTGATGTGGACTGGCAAGGTGGGATAAAAATTAGAAACTCACATTTACGAAAGTTTGTTGTTTCAATCTTTATTTTGCCTCCTTCGATTAATGAATTAGAGAGTAGACTTATTCAACGCGGACAGGATACACCGGATATTGTGAGATCTCGTATGATTAAATCTAAGGAGGAGATAAGTCATTGGTCTGAGTATGATTATATTTTGATTAATGGCGATCTCGAAGTTGTCCATGCCGATATTAGCTCAATAATTAGAACGGAAAGGTTAAAACGGGTAGACAGGCAAGCATTAGTTGAATTTGTAAATGTGCTAAATATTGAGTTCAAGGATCGTTACAAATGAGCATTTTTTCGGTTGGTTCTAAAGATCCAAGACTTCCGTCTAATGATAATTACTGGATTGCTGATAGCGCGACAGTAGTTGGTGATATTGAAGTTGAGGAGAAGGTTTCTATTTGGTTTGGGGCTATCATTCGTGGTGACAATGAAAAAATATGTCTAGGATATGGTACTAATATCCAAGAAAACTGTGTACTCCATACTGACAAGGACTATCCGCTTAAGGTAGGAAATAATTGTACGGTCGGTCATGGTGCTATCCTTCATGGGTGTGTGATAGGGCATAATTGTATTATTGGAATGGGCGCAATTGTTTTGAATGGTGCACAAATTGGTAATAATTGTATTGTAGGTGCCGGTACATTAGTTACAGAACAAAGAAGTTTTATGGAAAATAATAAGCTTATATTAGGAATCCCAGCTAAAGTTACCCGAGATCTAACTGCTGATGAAGTGCAAAAAATCAATGATTCTGCGATTGGCTATCAATCAAAAATGAAATTATTTAAAGATACACTCCGTTCTTTCTAGTCTATGTAACTTCGGAAGCTAATTTAATCTATGACGTTAAATAACATAAAAAATTTGGATCAGAGAACACCTCAATGTCTATAGTTAATAGAAATCAGCTCGAAGTCCGGTTGGCTAAAGATGAGGAAGAAATTGTTGAAGTTCAAAAGTTAAGGTACAAAGTATTTGTTGATGAATTTGGTGCTAAGGTTTCACATCAAAATAAGAACGAATGTATTGAAAGTGATAAATTTGATAACCATTGTGACCATCTGGTTTTAATAGATAAGTCCACCAGAACTTTAGTAGGAAAACCAATTATTGTGGGAACACTAAGGTTGCTAAATTATGCTAATGCGAAAAAGTTTTATGGGTTTTATTCTGCTGCTGAATACAATTTAGAAAAAATATTAAAGCTAAAACAAAATTTGTTAGAAATTGGACGTGCCTGTGTACATAAGGATTATCGTGGTCACATAGCTCTTCATTTGTTATGGCTTGGTCTAGGCAAGTATGTACTTAAGCAAGACATTAAAATTATATTTGGAGTCGCCTCTTTTAATGGTTCTGACCCAGCTCTTTTTAGCTCGGCCTTAAGCCTGCTTAATCACAAATACAGGGCTTCGAAATTACTTGAATTTAAAGCTCTAGAACCAAATTCAGTTGATATGGATATGATTTCAGTTCGCGAATTAGATTACAGAAAAGCTATGTTACAGATGCCTAGTCTTATTAAGGCGTATTTAAGAATGGGAGCAGAAGTTGGGGAGGGAGCATTCGTTGACCTTAACTTTAATACGGTAGATATTGGCATAATTATTAAAGTTGAATTAATGGATAGTAAATATAAAGAGCTTTATGGGCGGTTGGAGAAAGTCTCGCTTTGAAGATATGATGAAAAAATATTATTTATTTTATTGTCAGGTAATTAAGTATGTACTCGCAATTGGAAAACTTGTGTTGTTTTTTCTTGTTACTGTTTTTTTGTTACCACTCTACTTTTTAGGTAAGTTAATTAAATTAGTTTTTGTATCTAACTTTCTTGAAGTAATAATTAAGTCTTCTTGGTCACGGCTAGGATTAAGGTTTTGCAATATTGAGGTAGAGGTTCATGGCATCATTGACTTGAGAGCGGACGGGTTCGCTTGTAATCATGTTTCATGGTTAGACATTCTGGCAATTCAAAGTATTGCAGATGTAGCGTTTGTTGCAAAGTCTGAGGTGAAAGCGTGGCCACTATTTGGATTTTTGGCGAAAATTGCGGATACAGTATTTATTGATAGGCGTGTTATGGCTGCAAAAGGTCAACAGGCTGATTTACTCAAATCGCTTTCATGGGGGAAAAAACTCTTTTTTTTTCCAGAGGGCACAAGTACGGATGGTTCGCATGTCTTACCCTTTAAATCGTCTATCTTCGAAGTTTTTATTACTCTTAACAAAGTTGATGGAATGGGTGCTTTGGTTCAGCCCGTGATTTTGAAATATCATCACTCAGACATCGGGTCACCAATGATTTTTGGTTGGTGGGGAGATATGAGCCTATTGCCTCACATAATTGATGTTTTGGCAAATGCTAAATCAGGAAAGATCACAGTAACTTTTGAAGAAACTCTTGATGCACGCAAAATAGGTAATAGAAAAAAGCTTGCCTTAGTTACCGAGAGGGTTGTCCGAAGTGTTCATGATCTGAGATCTGCTGATACTCAAATTTGAAGACTTTACTAGTGAAATAATCTGATTACCTGGCTGCCAGATATCGATGCCTAAAGTAAAGAGGTCACAATGGCCCAGAAGTTCTTTTGGGATTTGATTACCATACGAAGCTTCTGCCATGACTGGAATTTCAATAAACTCTGACCACCATTTGATTAGTTCAAGGATGTTTTTGTCAAGCTCTTTAGTATTTTTTTCTATTTGAAATGCTACATAATTTGCACCATGCTCTGCCGCCACCAAACCAGAATGTTTGGATGACCCACAAAAAGAGCCAATAATTTTGTCTTTTCCAAGCGTTTCTTTTGCCTTTTTAACAAATTTTTGCCCAGTGGTTAGATGAATACCGTCTGCGTTTAATTTATTAACTAGTTCCAGGTTATTTTCAATTAATATTGGGATCTGGCGTTTATTAATCCTCTGGAAGGATTCAAAAAATGCAGTGAGTTGACTATTATTTAAATTTTCAGTTCGAATTCTAATCGATGCTACAGCAATATTTTCGATTAGTTCGCTGTACTCTTTCAAAAACAGATCCAAATGATTTGTAAGAATGTGAACAACATTTAATGGTGTCATGATATTATACATCGGCTTTAAAGTCATGGTTATAATTCATCCAAACCTTTTTATAGGCGTTAAAGAAGGATATTTTTTCCAAAATACTCCGCAGACCCCGCAAGCTGTTCTTCAATCCGTATGAGTTGGTTATATTTAGCGGTCCTATCAGTTCGGCTGATCGACCCTGTTTTTATTTGCCCACAATTTGTAGCTACAGCCAAGTCGGCAATTGTTGTATCTTCAGTTTCTCCAGACCGATGGGATATAACGCATTTATAGTTATTTTCTTTGGCCAGCCTAATGGTTTGCAAGGTTTCAGTTAGTGTTCCAATCTGATTTGGTTTTATTAAAATGGCGTTACCAACTTTTCTTAATATTCCTTCTTTAAGGCGATTTTGATTGGTCACAAAAAGGTCATCACCAACAAGCTGGCACTTTCGACCAACGGTTTCTGTTAAAATCTGCCAGCCCTCCCAGTCATCCTCTGCCATTCCATCTTCCACTGAGATAATTGGATAATTTTTTATTAATTTTTCTAAAAAGGTTACGTTTTCTTCTGATGTTAGACTTAAATTCTCGCCTGATAGCTGATATTTATGACCATCATAATATTCTGTCGCTGCACAATCTAAAGCAAGAAATATGTCTTTCCCTGAAATAAGTCCACTGTCAGAAATTGCGGACATTATTAGATCAATTACCTGATCTGTTGAATGGAGATTTGGTGCAAAACCACCTTCATCACCCACAGCGGTGCTGAAACCTTTTTGATGAAGTTTTAATTTTAACGCATAGTAAATTTCAGAGCCCATTTTACACGCTTCGGCTATACTGTTGGCAGATACTGGCATGATCATGAACTCTTGTATGTCAATGTTATTATTTGCATGCTCACCTCCATTAATGATGTTCATCATTGGCACTGGAAGTAACCTTGCTTCGCTCCCTCCGATATTTGCGTAAAGGGGTTGTTTGCGGCTCTTAGCGTTAGCATGTGCAACCGATAGAGAAACTCCAAGTATTGCATTGGCACCAAGGCGTCCTTTGTCAGATGTTCCATCAGCAGAAATTAATGCTAGATCTATACCCTCCTGATCAAAAGATTCCATATCAGATATGAGTGACCGGATCTCTCTATTAATGCTCCCAACTGCTTTCAAAGTTCCTTTGCCGTTAAATCTGGATAGGTCGTTATCACGTAATTCAATTGCCTCATGTGCCCCTGTGGACGCTCCCGAAGGAACTGACGCTCTACCAAAAGAACCATCTTCGAGAAAGGTATCGACTTCAATAGTTGGGTTTCCCCTACTATCCAATATTTCTCTTGCTTTAAGGTCTATTATTTTACTCATTTTCTTATCCTGTGTTTTGAATCAGTCAAAATTTTAGTTCCATAAAGTTCTAGTTTGTGCCCAAGTAGTTTAAAATTTAGACGCTTAGCAATCTTTTCTTGTAGCAGTTCGATTTCTTTGTCCACGAACTCTATGACCTCACCAGTCTGCATATCAATGAGGTGGTCGTGATGCTCTCGCTCTGCATCTTCATACCTGGCACGTCCATCGCCAAACTCGAGCTTTTCAAGAATTCCAGCTTCTTCAAAAAGTTTTACGGTTCTGTAGACTGTTGCAATAGAAATAGCAGGATCGAACATTATTGCACGCGTGTATAGCTCTTCGACGTCAGGATGATCTATTGCTTCCTGTAAAACTCGAGCTATCACTCTTCTTTGGTCTGTCATACGAAGCCCAGCAGACTCGCATCTAAGTTCGATTGTACCTTGTTTCATGATTAGTCTATAAATTCTTTCTTAGTCTAAGCAAATTACATTTTGAGAACCCACTACTAGATAATGACCTTAGAATTAAGAGGCTAAGTGACTACTGTCCATGCTTTATTTTTTGCCAAAGTAAATTTAACTCTTTCTTACTTGTATTTTTAATTTTTTCTCCACGATCATTTAATAAACGTTCTATCTTTGATAATCGATCTACAAACTTTCGGTTTGTAGATCTCAGTGCAGTTTCTGGGTCAATATCTTTATATCGACCTAAGTTAACAACAGAAAATAAAATATCCCCAAATTCTTCCAGTTGTTCTGAACTGTTTTCTTGTTCCTCAGCTTCAATAAATTCATCGATCTCTTCATAAATTTTATTAATGATCTCAAATGACGCATCCCAATCAAACCCAATCGCAGCTGCTTTTTTTTGTACTTTGCTTGCATAAGTCAATGCAGGTATATTTGATGCAATACTATCAAACTCTTTTTCTATTCTTCCATGGGGTTCAATTTTCTTTTCTTTTCGCTTAATTTGTTCCCACTGCTCGTTTACTTCAGTAATTGATTTCTTTTTTATCTCATTGAAGACATGAGGGTGACGTAACACCATTTTTTTTACAGTCTGTTCGATAACATCATCGAGTGAAAAAAAGTTCTCTTGCTCTGCTACTTGAATATGAAATAGTACGTTGAAAAGTAGGTCCCCTAATTCTTGGCATGTTTCCTCAGGTGACTCAGTTTCGATGGAATCGGCTAACTCATAGGCTTCTTCAATAGTATGTTTTGCTAATGATTTATTTGTTTGAATTATGTCCCAGGGGCAACCGTTTTCTTTATCAACGAGGCGGTTAATAATTTCTGTGACACGGTCCAGGCCTCTGGTTTTATCATTTATTATTTGATTTGAGAGTTCTTTATCAGAAGATATTTTCTTAATTCTTTTTGTCATTATATTCCTTATGCAAGTACCCAAAACTTTAATTTGAGTCTAATTTATTTCTAGTTCTAAAGCGAGCTAAGTTGAATAAGAAATTAATTTTCTGTACCAAGCGTTAATTCTTTTAAACCAAAAAAGTGAAAATTATCTTGGTAGCGAGGTTTTTGAGTAATTCTCATGCTTGGAAAGAAGTCAATTAATGTTGTGATGGCTATTTGTAATTCTAAACGTGCTAAATGTGCTCCGAGACAAAAATGTATTCCTGCTCCAAGAGAAAGATTTGCACGTCGTTTGATTAGTGGATTAAAATCTTCGGGATCAGTGAAATATGCGGGATCACGATTTGCCGCTGCGAGGAGTAACCCTATCTTTTCGCCAGCTTTAAAATGATGGCCATTAATTTCTGTGTCAACTGAACAGTAGCGAGTGAACATATGGAGCGGAGTGCAATATCTCAGTATTTCCTCTGTTAGCTGCTTGGGGTTTTTTATTATTTCTGATAGCGAGAATTCAGACTCGAGAATTGTTTTAACGCCATTACTAATTGTATGAACAGTTGCCTCGTGACCTGCATTTAACAAGAGTATAATCGTTGAAATCAATTCATCATTACTTAAAGGGTTGTCAGATTTATTTTCACTTATTAGGAAAGAAATTAAATCTTCTCTTGGTTTCTTCTTCTTTTCATCCAACAACTTTTTTATATATTCTGAAAATTCTGTTGTGGCGTTAACAGCCTTCTTCTCGATGCCTTGATCTCTACGTGCTTGATACATTGCTACCATATCTCCTGACCAATTAACTAACTGTGGAGCCATTATTTCGGGTACGCCAAGTAAGCGGGCAATAACTATTACTGGAAATTGTTTAGAGAAATCAGATATTAAGTTTATTTTTGAGTTTGGTATTTGTTGGAGTAGGGTTTGACATAATTCTTTGATTTCATGCTCAAGCTCTTTAAGCTTCCTGTTGGTAAAGAACGGAAAGGCCAACGATTTGAGTCGAGTATGATATGGAGGTTCACGTTCTAACATTGAACGAGATTCATTTTCGTAAAAAGGGAAAAGGTGTTTTGGAATTCCAGCAAAAAATCCCAAAGGTGGTTCTCTTACAAATGACTTATCTCTCAAAATATTATTTACAGTTTCAAAATCGCTGGTGACGGCCATATCGTATTCAGACCATCTTATGATTTTTCCTGTTGACCTTAGCTTTTGATAAAATTGAAAAGGATTTTGAACAAAGGCTGGATCTCGTGGTGATTGATGAAGTGTTTGCAAATATTGCGACCATAGGTTTGAGAAAATATATTAGTCGTTACCTCTATAGGGAGCTACATATTGCAACGCCATATCCCAAGGAAAGAAAATCCATGTGTCTTGGCTAACCTCTGTTATAAATGAGTCCACCATTGGCCTTCCTTTAGGTTTTGCATAGATTGTTGCGTAATGTGCCTCGGGATATAAATTCTTAACGATTTCAAGTGTTCTCCCACTATCCACTAAGTCATCAATTATCAATATACCCTTACCATTCTTCATAAGGCTATTATCTGGTGATTTGAGAATTTTAGCGGCAGATTGTGATTGATGGTCGTAAGATTTTACGCTGATGGTGTCAACCACACGAATATCAAGTTCTCTTGCAATAATCATAGCTGGGACCATACCGCCTCGTGTGATAGCAACTACAGCAGACCATTCACCATTGAAGGGGCCCTGTTTTTCTAAGCGCCAAGCCAACGCTCTACTATCTCTGTGTATTTGGTCCCAAGAAATATGGAAACCTTTTTCATGAGGGAGTTGTTCCATGTAAATATTCCTAATTTTATGTATCGCTTTTTCTATTTGTTACTACGTCAATATCTGGAGCATCTTCTGCTTTCATTCCAACAACATGATAACCGGCATCCACGTGTACGTTTTCACCTGTAACCCCGGATGATAGATCTGATAGAAGATATATAGCTGATTTCCCAACTTCACTTTGGGTCACATTACGCCTAAGTGGTGAGTTAAGTTCATTCCATTTCATTATATACCGAAAGTCTCCAATACCAGATGCGGCTAAAGTTTTTACAGTTCCGGCAGACAAGCAATTTACGCGTATATTTTTTGGTCCTAAATCCATCGCCATATACTTTACGGATGCTTCCAAAGCTGCCTTAGCAATTCCCATTACATTATAATGTGGTAAAACTTTTTCTGCACCGTAATATGTGAGTGTGAGCATTGACCCTCCATCTGGCATTAATTTTTCTGCTCTTTGAGCAATGGCCGTAAACGAGTAAACTGAAATATTCATTGTTATTTCAAAGTTTTTTAATGATGTATCAACATATCGCCCTCGCAATTCGTTTTTATCAGAGAACCCAATTGCATGAACAAGAAAATCCAACTTTCCCCAAATTTTACTGATTTCTGCGAAGGTTTTATCTATGGAATCCATTTCGCTAACATCGCATTCGAGTATAAGGTTCGAATCTACACTTTGAGCCAACGGCACAACTCGTTTTTTTAACGCTTCGCCTTGGTAGGTAAAAGCAAGTTCGGCTCCGGCGTCGTGGCAAGATTTTGCGATACCCCAAGCTAGCGAACGGTCATTAGCGACCCCCATTATTAGGCCACGCTTTCCTTCTAATATTTTAGTCATTACTAAACTGCCTCTAAATGATTTTTCTATTTCCTATGATAACTTGTTATCATATGGTTCAGGGATTATTAAAGTATAAAATATTATTTTTGTAGAAAACATATTGGAGATGAGCGATTGGCCATTATTAAGACTGAAAATGTTTTTTCTAGCGATGATCCGTTTGAATTATTTCGTATTTGGAAGCAAGAGGCAGTACTTAAAGAAATAAATGATCCAGATGCAATAGCGTTAGCTACCGTTGATAACGATGGCCTACCAAATGTAAGAATGGTTCTTTTACGATTTATAGAGGAAGATGGGTTTGTGTTCTTTACAAATTATGGGTCAGCAAAAGGTAAAGAGATTGAAGATTCTGGAAAAGCGGCTTTTGTATGCCACTGGAAGAGTATTCGACGTCAAATACGTGTACGTGGGTTAATCTCGCGAGATGAGACGGGATTATCAGAGGAATATTACAATCAAAGGCCGCTGGAATCTAGAATTGGAGCCTGGGCATCAAGGCAAAGCGAAGTTTTAGAAAGTAAAGATATCTTGTTAAACAAGATTGACTCATTAAAAGAAGATTTTGGCGAGAACCCACAAAAACCACCGTTTTGGGGCGGTCTTAGAATTAAACCACTAGAGATTGAGTTTTGGCGCGATGGAGAGTACCGAATTCATGATAGATTCTTATGGAAAAGAGAAAGTATCGACACAGGTTGGACTGTTAATCGTCTAAGTCCCTGATTTCGGGTTTCTATTATTTTGGATCAATAGTTTATTTTGTTTGCTCTAATTTTTTTTTCGCCATATGCTCAAATAATAAATTAGTTTAGGGAGCTAATAGATGGTCATGCTGAGGGGCCATGTTAAGTGGTTTGACACCTCAAAAGGATATGGATTCCTAGTCGTGGAGGACGGCTCTGGCGATATTTTGCTTCATTCAAATGTATTGAAAAACTTTGGCCGAGGGTCGGTGGTTGAGGGGACAGTGATTAACTTTGAACTTCAAGAGACAGAACGTGGGCGGCAAGTCTCTCGAATAGTAGATATCGAAGTACCTAATGATGAGTTAAATGAGGAGGAGATCTCAGAGTTTGGGATTCCAAACGTGGATGGGGTTGAGATGGTCCCAGCTAGGGTGAAGTGGTTTGATAAGTCAAAAGGTTTTGGTTTTGCAAATGCGTTTAAATCCGAGTTGGATATTTTTTTACACATGGAAGTTCTTCGTCATTATGGTTTTTCGGACCTTCAATCAGGTGAAGCAATCGTAATTCAGGTTGTAGATGGTCCACGCGGTAAAATGGCGGGATCCATTCATGCTTGGGATGAACCAAGGATTTTGGAGGAAACTGTTTGAGTGAAATTTCTAGTAAAATTTTTTTGGTTGGCTATTTTAATAGTTTGTCCAAATCTCTCTGAAGCATGCGACCCTGGATTTTTAAATATCAGGTTCAATCAAAACCAGACTAAAATAAAAGTAGAGTTGGCTGAAACTTTTGAAGACAGAAAAAAAGGGCTTATGTTTCGTAAAGACCTCGACCCAGGATCTGGTATGTTGTTTGTGTACGGCTCTCCTCGGATGGTTAATTTCTGGATGAAAAATACACAAATCCCCCTAGATATAGCTTTCGCAGACGAGCGAGGTATTATTACGCGTGTTGTCAAAAATGCAGTACCATACAGCTTAGATTTAATTTCTGGTGGAAAAAATATTCAGTACGTTGTTGAGGTTAACGCTGGTGATTCAAAAAAATTAAATTTATTTGAAGGTGCACAGCTTCAACATGAGAAGTTTACTGCGGCTGCCATTTGGCAGTGCTAATTCGTTAGGGCTAGAGATATTTTTAATATGAAAAGAGTTTTTCCTTTTCAATGGGCTCAACAGGGGTTAGAAGGTGAGGGTGTCAGGGCGTGGTGCAGCTTGGTAGTGCGACGGTTTTGGGCAGCGTCCAAAACCATAGATATCTCTTTCATGCTTGTCAGAATATCAATAAAATAAGGTCTTTTTGGGTCATAGCATTCATGGCTAATCAGTGATCATGATTTCAATAACCCCAAAACAGCCCCACAAATTTATGCTCTAATAGGTTACACCCGTAGCATCTAACAATAAGTTTCTGTCGCTGGCTTAGACAGGTATTATATATACGAAAGGTCAGGGTGTTTTATTCGGTGTTGGGTTCTGGCTACCTCATTTACATAATTCCAGAGTTCACATATTTTCCAGCTGAATGACCTGCAATTTCACCTAAACTTAATGCAGTTAATAATCCATTTCCCGATAAATAACCAGAAACATCTGGCCCAGACACTCCACAAGCAGCACCGCCACAGGCAAAAATGTTATCAAACTGAGATCCGTCAGGTCGGCAGATTTGCGTCAAGTGATTAATTGTTAATCCACCTTGGGTGTGAAACAATGCACCAGTAACTTTAATAGCGTAATAAGGTGGCGTCAGCAGCTTAGTTGGATCAAAACCTCTTCCAAATGGATCAATGCCATTACCCTCTGCATAGCGAGCACAATCTGTCAGAGTTTCACCTAATGCAGATAAATTTACTCCAAGTTTCTGAGCAAGATCGCTTTTATCCTTTGCTTTTATGATTGCCCCACTGTCTTCAGCTTTGTTAAAATCATCAAACCCACGGCCAAGACTAACTAGCCGTTCATCAAAAATATTAAAGGCGATTTGTCCAGTTTGCCTAAGTACTGATACTGCTTGTTCAGAATAACCGCTATGCTCGTTTGAAAAACGGACGCCGTCTGTATTAATTTGAATGCCCCCTTCCATCATTAAAGCCCAAGTTACCAGGATACCATGGGGATGAGCAACTGACCCATGGCCTTGGTAGCCTGAAAGATGGGTAAGTTCAGCACCTAGAGCTTTTCCCCATAGAACAGCTTCACCTTGATTACCTGGATGGCCAAAATACAGTGCATCCTTCATTTCAGGGATATATTCTGCGATGAGGTCAGGGTTTGCACCGTAACCATTACAGGCCATAATGATAGATGCTGCTGCGATCTTTTCTGAGGAACCATCCGGGCGCAGGCAAATTGCTCCCAAGGCTTTGTCAGAGTTATCAACAACTATATCTGTAACCTGAACCCCTGTTGCAATGGTGATATCGTTCGCAGAGACTGCGACTTCAAGACGATTAATCAGACCAAAACCAGTTTGCTCTGGCACAGAGTGCATGCGAAAGTTTGTGTGACCAGGGTACAGGAAATTATCTAGTACATGAAATGGGATTCTGTAATTATCAGCAAGCCAATCAAGAGTTTTGGGAATTTTTCGTACAATGAGTTTAACATAGGCAGGATCAACTGTATTTTTGTTTTTTGCCATAATATCTGTGTAAAAAATATCTTCACTATCTCTAATGGACTGGTGGTCTTGAGCTTTTGTACCAGCGGCGGGAATTAGACCAGATGACAATGCAGTTGAGCCTGAGAGCCGTATTTCACGTTCAGCAACTAAGACACTAGCACCGCTTTCTGACGCTGCTAAAGCGGCGGTAAGACCAGCTGCACCAGCACCTATGATCAGGCAATCAATTTCAATATCAGCAGAAAATTTGGATGCAACTATGACACTTGGCATATATTAGCAGCCTTTGAATAGATTGATGGCATCATAAATGGATATTACTTCACCAACGGTTGCTAGCGAGGCGATAGAAATATCATGGGTTTCTTTGGAGAAAGCCGCACACCCGTCTTCTAAGGTGATTGTGTTGAAATCCCGTACATGGGCATCACGAACTGTTGATGCAACACCACCATTGGTTACAATGCCACAAACCATTAAGGTTTTAATACCAGCACGATTTAGAACAAAATCGAGACGTGATTGATAAAACGCTGAATAAGCGACCTTTTCAATAGTGATATCAGCAGGCTGGAGTTCATTAACAAGTGAATGCCCCCAACTTGATGGCATGAAGTCACCTTTAGTTAAAAATGGTCTCAGCTCTTTCAAATGATTAGAGATGAAAGGCTCGTTATTCTTACCTGGAACAAGAGTGAATTGGGTGGATACAATCCAGCCACAGGCCTTACGCACTTCAGCAAGCAAGGGCCCAACTTTCGCAGGTAATGCTGCAATATCTGGGTTCGACGTTCCTGACCGTCCGTAGGCACCGTTAGGATCCAAAAAATCATTTTGCAAATCCACAATCAACACTGCAGTTGTTAATGGGTCAAACGGATATTTAGACATTTTAAGTTACCTCTTGTTTCATGATGATATTGCCAAAGTCGTCAACTATGGCACATAGGCCGGGATCAATATAAATTGTGGCATCAGGTTGAACTAGTAGTGCCGGGCCTGAAATTTTACTACCTTTGGGCAATTTCAGACGTTCGTAAATCTCTGCATCATACCATGTTCCATTAGCAAATATTTTTTGTTCTGCGATACGGCAGGCTTCAGTATTTTCGCTACGAAGGTCCCTTGCCAACATCTTGACGTCAATTTTAGGCCGCTTGCCTATGACCGATACCCTGAGGTTAAGGATTCGAATTGGGATTTCTGTGAGCAGGCTACTATACGATTTTAGGTAGCTTTTTTCAAATGCGCTCAAGATCAGATCAATTGTCATAGCGTGATCATTTGGTATAGGCACTGCGACTGAATGGGTTTGACCGAGGTAAAGCATATCCAATTCTGTAATAGTCTCAATGCCTTGAATTTTTGCGTTGGATTGCTTAATAATTCCCTCAGCTGAGCTAGTCATCTTAGCGATTAGTTCGCGGAGGTGATCATCATCAAGGGATTTAAGCATGACGTTCAATGTGCGAACTTCATCATGACGTAAATCTGACATAACACAACCCAACGCAGAGGTGACCCCCGGGTATCGTGGCACAATCGCCGCCGCTAAACCAATATCTTGCATTAGTGCACCTGCATGGAGTGCTCCGCCACCACCAAAAGGCATCGCTACAAATAACTTTGGATCATGGCCGCGCTCAATGGAAATTAGGCGGATCGCACCAGCCATTTTGGAATTCGCTACCCTAATAATAGCTTCAGCGGCATCTTCGACCCGCATTCCAAGCGGGCTGGCAATATATACTTTAATAGCCATTGCCGCTGCGTCTCGATCAAGAGCCGTCAACTTATTACCAATAGGTTTGCGGGCATCAATGCGCCCCAAAACTAGGTTGGCATCAGTCACTGTGGGGCGATCATTACCTGAGCCGTAGCAAGCAGGTCCAGGATCAGAGCCAGCACTATCAGGCCCAATTTCAAGTAGTCCAGTGTTATCAATATGCGCAATCGAGCCACCACCTGCTCCTATGGTCGACATTTCAATCATAGGTGTCCGGATGACCATGCCAAAGTCGATACTAGCTTGTGCTGTCAGTATATTCTGGCCGTCAGCCACTAATGAAACATCAAAAGATGTACCACCCATATCGCAAGTAATAACATTTAAAAATCCAGCTGCGGTGGCAATTTTCCGCGCCGCTACTACCCCAGCGGCAGGACCAGAAAGGGCAGTTCGCACTGGGAATGCCTTTGCCGCGTTAACAGACATAATGCCACCGTTAGACTGAACGATTAGGATTTCAGAATCAGAATTTTCTTCAGTGATGCGATCCTCTAGGCGAGCTAAATAATTTGCTACTACAGGCTGAAGATAAGCATTCAAGCTCGCGGTAGAACAACGTTCAAACTCTCTAATTTCGGGTAGAATTTCCGTCGCGATACTGACATAGTCATTTGGCCAAACTTGTCGTAAAATTTTTGCAGCTATTGTTTCATTGTTCTTATTAGCGTAGCCATTGATAAAAAATAGGCAAACGGACTCGCACCCCTGATCAATCAAATCTTTTGCTGCTGCTTTTATGGAAGCTGAATCAATTTCTTTGACCACAGTACCATCAGCCAAAGTACGTTCAGGCACTTCAAGTCTGCATTTGCGTTCAATGACAGGCGTGAATTGCCCCCACAACCCCCAAGTGGAAGGACGATCGCGGCGCCGCATTTCAAGCACATCACGAAAACCATCCGTTGTGATGATCCCAGCTTTTGCACCTTTACGTTCAAGCAGAGCGTTGGTTGCCACAGTGGTGCCATGGATTATCGTAGAAACTGAGCTTAAATCATGATTGGTTGCCGCCATGATACCACTTAAAAATCCACTGGATTGGTCACCTTTAGTAGATGGCACTTTTTCAACATGTACTTCACCCGATATTTCATCAAGTGATAGGATATCGGTGAAGGTACCTCCAACATCTACACCAATTACGATTGATTTTATCATTTATGCCCTTCTGAGATATACCCTTGAGCAATATCATTATCTATCAAATGTTGAGGCCGGTCCGCAGGTTTTCCATAACCGCCACCGCCAGGGGTTTCTAGCCTAACTCTTTGACCTTGACGAAGCTTAATTCCAGTTATTTTTGAAACTAATGGGGGAGATTTCTTATTATTTACAGCATCGTCTTCGTCACTGTCATAATAAAATTTATTTACAGCTCCAGAACCTCCATTAACTACCCCTGGTGGTGGAAATTTACCGCGCTCACCAAACAGAAAGGCGGTTGCACTTTTCTCCAGCAATTCGATCTCATAAATAGCACCCAAGCCACCACGATGCTTTCCAGTACCGCCAGAATTAGGCCTGAGCGCCCACTGGGTGAAAATAACAGGATATGCTGCTTCAAGGATTTCGAGAGGGGGTATCGTCGCCGTTGAAATAGGTGCATTCCCGTGATTAAGGCCGTCACCTTCAGGATGGCCACCGTGGCCACCACCAAAGAACGAAAACATCACCCAGCGGCTACCATTTTTGCGATGACCTGCAATTGAGAGAGCATTAATCGTACCGTATGCACAGCCATTTACTCGTTCAGGCGCAATATGTTCAAATGCTTGAAACAAAACATCAATCAATCTTAGAATAGTTTCAGTGTAACCACCTACAGGTTTGGGAGCTCTAACGCTTAAGAAACTATCTTCGGGAATGATGAATTCAACAGGCTGCAAAACCCCTGCATTTGCTGGTACATCTGTAAAAATATGTTTAAGAGCAACGTAGGTTGCAGCAATAGTGGTTGACCGTGAAATGTTCACGGGTCCGGCACAAGCTGGGCTTGACCGGCTAAAATCTATAACGAGCTTTTCATCTTTAATGGTCATGTCAACGGCAAGCTTGAGGGCAACGTCGTTGACACCATCATTGTCAAGAAAATCTTCAACCAAAATTGTCCCATTTGGTAGTGCGGATAAATGGTCACGCATCATGCGCTCAGCTCGCATTTTTAATAGACTGAGGGCTTTTTTAATATTATCCGCACCATAATGGTCAAGTAGGTCGTTAAGCCTCTGCTTACCCAAGTCTAGAGCATTGATTTGTCCATTCATATCGCCATATAATGAGTTTGGTAGGCGTGAGTTTGAGGACAGAATATTAACAATATCGGTGTTCAATACACCTGCCGAGAATAACTTTACTGGTGGGATTAGCATCCCTTCTTGAAAACACTCAGTGGCTTCCGGGTTATAATTTCCAGGTACATTACCACCAACATCATGCCAGTGACCAACTGAGGCAAGGTAACAAAAAACTTCTCCATTTCGGTAAATTGGCTTTACTAATCTGAAGTCAGATAAATGAGTACCACCATCATAAGGATCGTTAAAGATATAGACATCACCATCTTGCAAGCCACCATCATGAGCAACTTTATCAATAACGGCTTTTACAGCAAACGCCATGACACCAACAAAAATTGGTAAGCCTGATTTTCCCTGAACAAGAGTTTCTCCCGTAATAGCATCATAAAGCCCATGACTAGCGTCATGAGCTTCGGCGATGATTGGGTTAAATGCTGAGCGAAACAAGGTTGCGTCCATTTCATCTGCTATCTGTTCAAGTCTGCCCTTCAAGATAGCAAGGGTGACGGGGTCCATTTTAATTTCACTCATGGTATAACTAATCGTTTCCTTTATTTTCATATTTAGCCCCGTGTTCGATCAATTCTTTAGTACCTATCAAATCATTTAAGTCATCAAAATTATGCATTTTACTTGAGAAAGATTCGTTACTACCATTTGCTAATAGGCTAATATAATAGGCCTCCAAGTGATGAGAAATAGCCCGCACAGCGCCACCCGGAAAGATGGCTATCTTATATCCTAATGCAGCTAAGTCATTAGCACACAAAATTGGAGTTTTGCCTCCTTCGACCATATTTGCAAGCAGTGGAATTTGGTCAGAAAATTCAGCGCAGATTTTCCGCATTTCGCCCAGTGATTGTGGTGCCTCAACAAAAAGTACATCTGCACCGGCATCTTTATATGCTCCAGCACGGTCAATAGCTTCAGAAAAACCTTCCACTGCACGGGCATCAGTCCGAGCAATGATTAAGGTTTCTTCATTAGATCTTGCGTCCAAGGCAGCATAAATTTTACCAACCATTTCATTAGTACTAATCAGTTTTTTACCAGCCAAATGACCACATTTTTTTGGGAATGACTGATCTTCAAGTTGGATTGCATCAGCACCAGACCTCTCAAAGCTTCGAACGGTACGCTGGACATTTAGGGCATTTCCGAACCCAGTATCACCATCAACGATAATTGGTGTAGGTATGCGATCAGTGATTGCGGCGATGGTGTCGTTTACTTCAGAAACGCTGACAAGTCCGATGTCAGAAGTGCCAAACCTCGTATAGGCTAGGCTTGCGCCAGACAAGTAAACTGCCTTTGCACCTGATTGAGTAGCTATTAGGCCAGATAGGGCATCGTAAATTCCTGGAGCCAACAGCAATTCATTTCCTATTATTAATTTGCGTAAACTCAATTTGGCGACCCTTCAGTTTGAAAGCGTTTTTCAAGGTGAGGGACCAATCCGCCGTCTAGAATTAATTCTTTCAGAAAATCTGGGAAGGGGATCAAGCTGATGGAGGTTGAATCGTCTAAGATCTGCAATTCTGCAGCATCAAAATTAAACCTTATTTTAGCACCATCAACTAAAGAGGGTATGTCCATTAAAGCCTCATCTATAGTAAAAACAGGCAAGCCAAGGTTAATGGCATTGCGATAGAAGATTCCTGCAAAACTTGGGGCGATCACTGCCGCTATGCCCAAATATTTTAATACTTCAGCTGCTTGCTCTCGCGATGATCCTACCCCCATATTCGCATTGGCTAAAATTACGTCGCCTTGATCTACTGATTGGGAAAAGTCAGAGCGCACAGCTTCCAAGCAATGTGTGGCAAGCTCAGATAATGGCGATTTCATATAGTATCCCGGGGCTAAAACATCAGTGTCAATAGTGCCTTCAAGTCTCCACAGTCGTGGCATCTGCTACTCCTCCATCAAAAGTCTAGGGTCAGTAAGCGTACCAGTGACGGCAGAGGCTGCAACTGTATAGGGTGATCCGAGGTAAACTGCTGACGTCTGAGCACCCATGCGGCCTTTAAAATTCCGCGCTGTGGAAGAAATACAAACTTGATTTTCACCTAAACGATCTTCGCCATAGCCTGCACAGATGCCACAGGAATTTGATAGAAACTCAGCCCCTGCATCTTGGAGCACCTGCATTATACCATCGTCTTTAGCGCGATTTTGGTCACGCAAGCTTGCGGGTGCAACCTTAAGTGTTATGCCGTTGGCGATGCGCCTGCCTCTTAACACTTCGGCTGCAGCGACAAGGTCAATATATTTTGCCCCTGTGCAGGCACCAATATAAGCAACATCAAAGCCAATATTACAAAATTCACTGGCATCGTCAGCGTTTGCCGGTGAGTGTGGTGCAGCTATTTGTGGCGATAACTTTTCTGCGTTAAAATATAGATTATTGTTTGGATTCTCAGCTGCTTCAATTTGAAAATCACGCCAAGTTTCTGGCACTTTCCCACCTGCAGCTTCAACATATTTAACAGTGATATCATCGGGAGCAATTAGCCCCACCTGTGCGCCAAGTTCAGCCGCCATATTAGATAGAGTCATTCGCTCTTGCATTGGCAAGTTCCGTATCGTTTCACCAGCATATTGAATAGCTTGGTAACGGCCTCCGCCCATACCAATTTTACCGCACATTGCCAGCATCATATCTTTTGCCGTGACGTATTCAGGTAATTGATTTTTCCATGACATTAGGATCGTTTCTGGGGTTTGAATCCAAATGGATCCTGTGGCAAGTACACCGGCCATCTCAGTTGCGCCAATTCCAAACATATAAGCTCCAAAGGCACCACCGGTTGGTGAATGACTGTCGCCGCCAACACAAAAAATACCTGGTGTCAGATGGCCGCGTTCGGGTAATATGATATGGCATATTCCTTGTTCATCATAAAAATTTTCAATCGCTTGATCTTTTACCCATTCTTTGGTCAGTGCCTGAATAGCGCGAGTTTCATTACTGTCGGCAGGTACATAATGATCAGTGACTACAACAATCTTATTTTTATCCCATACTTTTCGGTTCAGCCTTTCTAGAATTGGTTTCACTCTGCGTGGCCCGCCAGAATCGTGAATCATGGCAAGATCAACATCACAAATGATAATGTCTCCTGTTTCTAAATTAGGTTGACCGGAGGCTACCGAAAGAAGCTTTTTTGCTAATGTGATCATAGAAAAACCGTATCATAAAAATAATGTAATACTATAAAAAAAATTTTACTTTAATATATGACTAATATTATAGTCGTTTGTTAATTATCAAAGATTTAATGCTGTTGACTATAGGAGAAGAAGAATGCCACTGATTGAATGTACCTTAATCGAGGGATACAGTTCCGAAACTCGTCGCTTGGTATCAGAGCGCATTACTGATGCAGCTTGTTCAGCTATTGGTGCACCCCCTGAATTGGTGATTGTCACTGTCAAAGAAGTGGCGCAGGAAAATTATATGCGGGGAAGAAGCCAAAGAATACCGGCGCCCGCTCCAATTCAGCCAGATGAGATCGTTAAGCAGTTTCTATCTTTGATGCATGACCGTAAGCTTGACGAGGCTCAGAAATGGCTCGCTGACGGAGCTGAAATGATATTCCCTGGTGGCAAACGTTTTACGGCCCTCAAAGAGATAGTGGAATGGGCAAAGATCCGTTATCAGTCGGTATCAAAAACGTTTGAAAAGGTCGAAACCTGCTTTGACGGCCAGGATGCTACAGTATATTGCCATGGAACCTTGCAAGGTATCTGGCTGGATGGAAAAAGTTTTGGTGGTATTCGTTTTATTGACAGGTTTTCGATAAGGGGTGGTAAAATCACTCATCAACAAGTCTGGAATGACTTGGCTGAAACAAGGGGATTAAGACGTTGAAAGGCAGCAAACTTAACTCAATGGTTGTAAATTATTTTAGTGGTGTTGATAATGAAGATCTACCATTATTGCTCAACTCGCTCAGTGAAGACTGCATATTTTCAATTGAAACTCATAACATAAGGCTCATCGGCCATGAGGCTATCAGTAAAATGTTTGATCGCCTCTGGTCCAACCATAATTGGGTTCGCCATGACCAGTTCTCATTTATTGAAGGTAAAGAGAGTGACGCTATAGCTGTTCGTTTTAGAGTTACTAATCAGCTGCATGATGGCCAGCTTGTCTATAAATCAAACTGCAACTTCTTTACCTGTGAGGGTGATAAATTTAAAGAGGTTCGGGTTTATATGGCTGGAGAGAATACATTAGATCATCCTAATAATATTTAATGGTCAAATTCGCTAGCTGTCTTCATCATTGCATGAAGCATCCGATCACGCGGTGCTAGCGACTTTGGGTAAGCCTGGCTACTATGGCTAAGACCTAATCCAAGAAGAGATTCAACCATCTTGTAAGCAAGGGGACCAGGATTGATCACGGGCACTTCCAAAGCACTGGCAAGGTAGGTATGGGCCTGATGCATGGTGGTTGAGCCGAGCAAGATAACATCTGCACCGTCCTCATCAATAGCTTGACGGGCAGCAGACTCTAATAGAGGAAAGACCTTATCTTCCTTTCCATCAAGTAGTGCTTGATTGTCAGGGGCAACGTCAATAGAACGGATTGATGCTAAATTTGCATTAATCCCTAATTCATTTAACGTCTTATCGTAAAGATGATGCCATTTTTTCCACATCGTTATTATTGAAAACTGATGACCAAGCATTAAAGCCATCAACATAGAGGCTCGGCCGGGGCCAACAATAGGAATAGAAAGTGATGACCGCAAAGCGGCGACGCCTGAGTCACTCATTGTATCGATGCATACAGCATCAAATCCCTCATTTTCTGCTGTTAAGCCAGCTTCGAGGATAGCTATGTCCGCGAGAACCATATCAGCTTCAGAGACATAGTTTTTTGGTGCTGCCTTAACTGGGCGGAATGTGAATTCCATATCATCACAAAGTTGAACAGACTTAAGTTGTTGTTTTCGCATTGCCAGATTTTGGTCGGACATTGGAAAAGGGACTATTACTAAAATTTGCTTCACATACTCTACCGATTGTGTAAACTTTTATTTAAATTAGTTCGTTAGGACACCACTAATGATTAGACTTGTCAATAGGAGCCTCTTTATCAGCGGCGCTGGAACTGGTATTGGCCTTGCGACGGCTCACCTAGCCCATAGTTTGGGTGCAATGGTTTCTGGCACTGTCTTTAGCGATGGTGAAATCAGAAATTTGGATGGCATAATTCCAGCAGAACGGTGTTTTAAGTTGGATGTTACTGATGAAATCGCCTTAAAAAATGCGGTCGCTAAAGCGGCCACTGCCAGTGGTGGCATAGATGGTGTGTTAGCTTCGGCTGGCATTATCAAACTATTGACTAGCGAAGAAACCGACTCAAATGATTGGGCGCGTATTTTGGATGTAAATTTAAATGCTAGTTTTAACCTTGCAAAATTTACTATTCCTTACTTGCGACAACGCACACCAGCATCGATTGTCATGATCTCCAGCCAGATAGGGCTGGTTGGCCATAGAAACGCGGCAGCCTATGCTGCATCAAAATCAGCTATAAATGGGTTAGCAAGATCGATTGCCCTTGAACTTGCGAACGTAAATATTCGGGTTAATGCGATAGCACCGGGCCCAGTTGCAACCGGTATGACTGCCGAAACTCGGGCTAATAAAGACAAATATAATGCTTTACTTGAGCGAATTCCTCTTGGTCGGTTCGGTACTGCAAAAGAAATTGCAAATCTTGCGGCATTCTTACTTTCGGATTCATCATCATTTATTACTGGGCAAGTAATCGTGGCTGACGGTGGCTTTACAGCCCAATAATCACAAACCCAAATATGATTTTTTTAAATCGCTATTTTCTTTCAACTCATCTGCACGACCTGACAGACTGACAGTGCCTTCTTCAAGGACATAAGCGCGGTCAGCAATGGCAAGTGATTGAATTACATTCTGTTCAACTAGAATGATGGACAAGCCGTCTTCGTTGATCTGCTTGATCAATGTGAACATTTGCTCCACCAGCAAAGGTGAGAGGCCTAATGAAGGCTCATCAAGTAGAAGGATGCGTGGATCGCTCATCAAACCACGACCAATTGCAACCATTTGCTGCTCTCCACCTGAAAGTGTTCCCGCAGTTTGGCGAAGACGGTCTTTAAGCTTAGGGAAAATTTCTATTACTCGTTCAAAATTGGTTGCACGGTTAAGCTTGCCGCGGCGGTAACTGCCGAGCTCAAGGTTCTCCTTTACCGAAAGGTTTGGAAATAGCTTGCGCCCCTCAGGAACATGGATCAGCCCCATTTCGACGATCTCGACTGGGTCACAGTCTGAAATAAGCACATTATCAAAATAAATCTCACCCGATGTTGGTTTGATAAGTCCAGATAATGTGTTGTTGAGTGTCGTTTTACCAACCCCGTTACTGCCCAAAACAGCAACAATTTCTCCATCGCCAATTTCTATCGTCACATTACGTAGGACGTTGACTAAGTCATAGCCAGCATGTAATTGGTCCACTTTGATCATGACTTATTCCCATCTGCCATAAGCTTAGCGGCACCGAGCCCAAGATAAGCTTCGATAACTACGGGATCTGACGCTACAGACTTAGGTGTGCCTTGGGCAATCAATTTACCATCGTTCAAAACATAAGTTCGGTCCGAAAGATTAACCACGGCCTTCATTACATGTTCAATTAAAAAAATTGTAACTCCATTGTCACGTATGCCTTTGATTACTTCCACAATCTCATCAATTTCAGTTGGGTTTAGGCCAGCCATGACTTCATCAAGCAATAACAGTTTAGGATTGGTTGCTAATGCACGAGCAAGCTCAAGCCGTTTACGTGCGGCAACTGTCAATCCGTCAGCTGTCTGATACAGTAGCGATGTCATACCAACAATATCAGCAACACGCTCAGCATTCAATCTCGCAATGCTTTTGTCGTTCGTATTAGAATATGCACCAACCATGATATTCTCAAGCGTGTTCAAGGTTGCAAATGGCTGAGTGATTTGAAACGTTCGGACCATGCCTTGCTGGCAAATTTTATGCGATTTCAAATTTATGATGGAACGCCCATCAAGATTAACCGCACCTTCATCAGGCTTTAAGAACCCGGAAATGCTAGCAAATAATGTAGTCTTACCAGCCCCGTTGGGCCCAATAAGCGATACGATCTCTCCTTTGGCAACTTCAAGGTCAACAGCCGATACCGCAAGAAGTCCGCCAAATCGTTTGGTGAGGCCTTTTACCTCAAGCATCATTATTATCCTTTTTCTTTCGCGCCCAACGAAATAGACCAACCAACCCGTTCGGAAGGAAAGAGATAATCAAGATCAGAATAAATCCATAGACTATTAAGCTAACCCCAGGTGTATCGATAAAGTGGCGCGCAAATTCATTTACGGTATGTAAAACGAATGAGCCAACCAGCGGCCCAAAGACTGTCCCCATACCACCAACAATAGTTACCAGTAGCATTTCAACAGAGAGCGCAATCGAATAGGAAATTGGTGGATCGATATAAAGATATTTCTGCGAATAAAACGTGCCTGCTGCGCCTCCCATGCCTCCCATAACCATAATCGCGTAGATCTTGCATTTGAGTGTATCAATTCCAAGGGCCTCTGCCGCATCTTCATTTTCGCGGATGGCAATAAGTTGTGCCCCAAAACGAGAACGTTCAAGCCACATAGCAATCGCAAGCGAAATAATTAAAAGGACTAACGCGAAGTAATAAAAGCCAGTCGGCGAATTAAATTGGAGGTTATGAAGCCCCGGTGCATAAGTTAAAAACAAACCTACGCCGCCGCCTGTGAATTCAACAGAATTCGCCAAAACTCGCAATAGTTCTGCAAAGGCAAGTGTGATAAGGGCGAAGTATGATCCGCGCAATCCTGACCTGAAACTTAGATAACCAACAGTCAATCCAAGCAACGCTCCCATGAAAATCGCTGCAAAAATGCCAATTATTGGAGGGACACCAAAACTGGTGAGTAAAATTGACGAAGTGTAGGCACCAGTGCCAAAGAACATCACCCCACCAAAGGAAAACTGTCCAGCATAGCCACCCAGAATGTTCCATGATTGCCCAATATATGCAGTAAAAAAGATCATAGTCAGGACATCAAGCTGAAACTTGCTTGAGATACCAAAGGGCGCAAGGATTGCGCCTAATAAACCTAGTAGTATAAGGAATACAGTTTTTAGAGATAATGTCATACCTTGCTTCCAAAGATACCAGTTGGCTTAAAGATAAGAATGAGGATGAAGATCAGGGAAATACCTACCTGGCCTAGGCTTTCGCCCAAGATCAATCCACCCACAGATTCGGTGATTCCAATAATAAAACCACCCAATAAAGCGCCAACAATACTGCCCATGCCACCCAGTACAACGATAGTAAAGGCAACTATTACGAAGATATTGCCTGTGTATGGATCAACATAGAAAATAGGCAGTAACATACACCCCGCCGCTCCTAAGCAGGCTACGCCGATGCCAAAGGTGACAGCAAAGACATGTTCAACATCAATGCCAACAAGCCGAGCGCCTTCTCGCTGCTTTGCGACTGCGCGAATGGCTTTACCAAGGTCTGTGAGAGTCATTAACATCCACAGTAATAGGCAGATTATCAATGACGCAACAAAAGAGATCACCTTGGGGTATGATAGATATAAAAAGCCAAGATCAAACGCTTCATAACTGTATGGTAGGCTTATGGTTTGTTGGTCCCCACTAAAAAAGACTAGAGCAGAGTTTTCAAGAATGATAGACAGACCTAGGGTAATCAGTAGAATATTTTGATCACGACCTCCCGACAGTTTGCCTATTCCCCAGCGGTAGATCGTATAGCCGAAGACGAAGCCTGCGGGCGTGACTATTACGATTGCAACGTAGGGATCAATATTAAAAATTTTAAAAAGAAAATATGCCATATACATTGCCAACATTAACATGGCACCATGTGCAAAATTAATAATATGTAATACACCATAAATAAGCGTTAGGCCAAGGGCAACTAGGGCATAAATAGCACCAAACATGAGACCATTTATAATCCCTGCTGGAACCAGCGATAGTACTTCTGAGAACATTTTTCAACTTTTCTAAATGAAAAAAATTAAATAATGCAGCTCCAATGAAATTTTTGGAGCTGCCAAGACTGGAGTTAGTAAGCTATTTTAGCTTCGGGGGAATATCGCACTTGCAGATGCGTAAGCTGAAGGAGCAATAACCTGAACATCGCCTTTTTGAGCTTGAATAGCCACAGCACGTGATCCCATGTTCTGGCCATTAACCATTTTAGTTGGGCCATATGGCATGAAATCTATATCAAGAGTTGAGCTTGCTAGTGCTGCATTCACCGCCTCTTTATCAGTTGATCCAGCACGTTCAAAGCCGTCAACTAGGAACAGAATAGACATATAAGCGCAATAAACTTCGAAGGTAAAATATTTACCATCAGACTCGGTACGCGTGCGCATGGCCTGGCCAGAAGCAGAGCTAGGGTCATACCAGTGGTTCACATCAATCATGTTCTCAGCAATTTGTGGCATTTCTTCAACAAACTTAAAGTTGAAGCCACCGCCAAGAACAGAGTAACTGGCCATGAAGTCAACACGCTGTTGGCGTAATGTTTTTGCCAACAAGACATATTCACCTGGATAATTTATTGGCATGACGATGTCGGGCTTAGCTGCCTTCAGTCGCAGGGCTATATTGTCAAAGTTACGCGTGGGGTTTGCGTGTTTGATGGTCTCGATTACAGTTAAGCCATGTTTGGCAAGCGCTTGCGTAACAAGCTTTGCTGTCCCTGTACCAAATTCAGACTCTTCATGCACAATAGCAACTGTCTTTGCGGGAGAGCCTGCGGCTTTGTTAATTTCAGCAAGATTAACTGAGGCATCTGATGCAATTCGCCCATAGCCATCGGCCATACGGAAAACGTTTGGAAGGTCGCGCTGAACCAATTTATCCGAAACTCCCACATCAACAGAGAATGGAATGTTGTATTTTGCCGCTGTCGCTGACGCAGCAAGGCCAACTGCAGACTGATAACAGCCTTGAATAGCATTTACGCCCGCTTCATTCATTTTTTCAACTTCAGCAGCACCTATTTCAGGTTTTGTTTGTGAGTCACCAAGGATCGCTTCAACTGAGGCCCCTCCCATGGATTTAATTCCACCTGCAGCATTAACATCTGCAATCGCCATTTGCGCACCATAGCGAAGTTGTGCAGCTGGATAAGCAGCCCAACCAGAGGCTGGATGGATAAGACCAATTTTTACAGCATTGGCCGCTTTGGCAATATGTGGGATTGATAAGCCTGCAGAGGCTAGAGCAATTGTAGCTGAAGCCTTACCAATGAATTTACGACGAGAACCAGAAAACAACTCATGTGATTTAGTCATTAGACACTCCCTTGGATTATTTATTTTTTTACTTTTATCATTTCAGTTAAAACGAAAAAACTTCCACTGTCCAAGAAAAAATGACATATTCTGCTTACGTTAAAATCAAATTGTTTATCTGGAATATTATCATGACCAAACATCTTGACATTTTTTCCGCTTTTTTAAGTCAGACTAGATTTGACGATATACCATCTGAAACTGTGTCAAGGGCAAAGTTGATAATAGCAGATTGCGTTGGTGCTATTGTTGGTGGCAGTGCTGAGCCGGAGATGTTAGCTTTTACTAGTTCAATTAAATCATCGGGAACTTCGCGTATTTTGGGTAATTTAAAGTTAACTGACCCGCAAACTGCAAGCTTTATTAACGGTACTGCTGGCACAGTATTAGAAATGGATGAGGGGCACCAATTTGCTCGGGGCCATCCAGGCATGCACGTCTTTCCTGTGTTGCTCGCGGCAACAGAGAACAAAACTAAACCAGTTTCTGGAAAAGATTTTTTGACTGCCTTTATCGTTGGTTACGACATAGCTGCGCGGATCGGGATTGGAACCTCTCTTAACGCTAATATGCACCCACATGGAACCTGGGGTGTGGTTGGAGCTGCAGCGGCAATTGGGGCACTCAATAGGCTTGATGAGGTGCAATCAGCTGAACTGCTTAATATTGCGTCTAGCTTAACGTTAGCAACTAGCCGAAAGACTATGCTGGAGGGCGGAACAGTCCGCAATGCTTACACTGGTGTCGCAAACCAAATGAGTTATACAGCGCATACCTTGCTAATGGCAGGCTTTACTGGCGAACGGGACGGGATTGGATCTGTGTTTGGTGGCGTCGTATCATCAGGTTTTGATGTTGAAGGTGCATTAGAAAGTATAGGCAAACGATTTGAGGTAAACAGAAATTATTTTAAACTCTACGCTTGTTGTAGATATAACCACGCCGCTTTAGATGCATTATGGATATTAATTGACAAGCATCCTGAGCTTAAGCATCCTGATCAAATAGACCGCATTCATATTGAGAGTTATTTCCTTGCGGCAGAATTGGATAACCCAAAGCCACGAAATATGCTGGCAGCCAGGTTTTCTATTCCTTTTGCAATAGCAACTACATTGATCAACCGGTCATCAAAAGTACATAGCTTTACTGGAGATTGTCTGACTGATCCAGCGACATTGGCTTTAGCTGCGAGAACCAAGGTTTCTGAAAATTGTTTCATGTCATCGCAATTACCTGATCTTCGACCAGCAGAAGTCAGCATTACCATGAAGAATGGCCATAATTTTAAAGTTGGGGTCAAGACTAATCGTGGCGATTGGCAGGACCCGTATAGTAATGCACAATTAAAAGAAAAATATATGAGCCTGACAGCTCGTCGGTGGAGCCATAAAACGAGTGATAATGTTTATAACAATATCTTTGCGTTAGACAGGTTTTCCAATGTTGCCGTGGCTTTTGATAGATGATTTTTCAATAATTGGATCGACCATTATGGTGAAATATTGAAATTCGCTAAGGATGAAGTCGCCAGTAAGATAAAGCAGTGGGATTTACAGATGGAATCTTGATGCTACAGAAATAAAACGGTAAAAAGTCTTTCAAAATCACACCAACTAAAATATCACTCTTGTCAAACCTATGTTTCATCCTTAAGACAAAAGAGTTCGGGGCGTGGCGCAGCTTGGTAGCGCGACGGTTTTGGGTACCGTAGGTCGTAGGTTCGAATCCTATCGCCCCGACCACTTTTCACCCAACTATGCTGAGAAATAATGCGTAAAAGAAACGATACGTTTTGACCAAATGGAGCCGTAACAACACTTATTACGAGTTTTATTGAGTTCTTGCGCTTACGTTAGTTCTGAGTATTTTGGGATCATGAATGAAGAAATTGTGATTCCGCTATCTTTAAGTGTAAATCTACCTTACCAACAATACTCACATTTTTTTTGTAGAACGCCCTTTTATGATTAATTTTAAGGCAAACTGTTTTTATGCATAATTTATAGGCAAATCGCTAAAATAAAAAGAAAAATAGTTCAGTTTCGATACCCGTCAGTCAAAAACAAAGTACAACTGAGTCAGAGATAATTTTTCCCTAAATTATCTCTATTAAAATCTGCGTGCTGCCGCCCTTACAAGAAGACAGCACGCAGATGCAACAAAGTGCTTGGAGACGGTACAGTATAAGAGAGAAAATTCCAAGAATTATTCACAATTATAGCTTACGTCCTCAAGCTTTCAAAAAAGGAAAGTATTAATGAATTTGAAAAGAACTATTTTAGGCTCTGCGTTAAGTGGAGCGTTTCTTGTTGGATCGGTTGTCAATTCTTTCGCTGACATTAAAGTGGGAATTTTACATTCTTTGTCAGGTAGCTTGGCGATATCAGAAACAACTTTAAAGGATACGATGTTGTATTTAATTGAGAAACAAAATGCAAAAGGTGGGATTAATGGAGAAAAATTAGTACCTGTTGTAGTTGATCCAGCATCTGATTGGCCTCTTTTTGCCGAAAAAGCTCGCGAATTACTTACAGTTCAAAAAGTTGATGTGATGTTTGGATGCTGGACATCAGTTTCAAGAAAATCAGTTCTACCGGTAATTGAGGAGTTAAATGGATTGTTGTTTTATCCAGTACAATATGAAGGGGAAGAAAGTTCCAAAAATGTCTTTTACACAGGAGCAGCTCCCAATCAGCAAGCTATTCCTGCGACAGACTACTTTTTAGAAGAATTGGGAGTAGAGAAATTCGCGTTACTTGGAACTGATTACGTCTACCCTCGGACAACGAACAAAATACTCAATCAATATTTGATTGATAAGGGTATTCCTGAATCTGACATCTTTGTAAACTATACACCTTTTGGGCATTCTGATTGGTCAAAAATAGTTGCAGACGTTGTTGCGTTAGGAGCTGATGGGAAAAAAGTCGGAGTGATATCCACAATTAATGGTGATGCGAACATTGGGTTTTACAAAGAGTTGGCAGCAGCAAATATTTCTGCTGATGATATTCCAGTAGTTGCATTTTCTGTTGGAGAGGAAGAACTTTCTGGCCTCGATACGGCCAATTTAGTTGGACATTTGGCGGCGTGGAATTACTTCCAATCGGCTGAGTCTGATGCGAATGAAGAATTTGTGAAAGAATGGAAAGCTGCTATGGGTGAAGACAGAGTAACCAATGATCCGATGGAAGCTCACATCATAGGTTTTGAAATGTATGTCAAAGCAGTTGAGAAAGCTGGTACAACTGAAGTTGATGCTGTGAGAGCAGCGATGTATGGTATAAAGGTACCCAACATGACTGGTGGAATGGCAGAAATGCTTCCTAATCATCACTTGTCCAAACCAGTTCTAATTGGAGAAATTCAAGCAGATGGGCAGTTTGATATTATTAGTCAAACGACCGAAGTTGCTGGAGATGCTTGGACAGATTATTTGGCAGAATCAGCCCCTTTAAAGTCTGATTGGAAAGAACTTGGGTGTGGCATGTATAATACAGAGACCAACTCATGCGTTCAATTAAAGTCAAACTATTAATTTAAATTACAAAGAAAAAGAGCGGCAAATTAGTACACTTGGCGCTCTTTCAACTTGATGAGTTAAAATGAAATTTTTTAAACAGTTTTTTTTAGTTTTGGTTTTAATTTTTTGGACATCCTGTTTGTATGCGTCTGACAAAGACTTGGAACAATTTATAAATGACAATACAAAGTTTTTTCAGAAAAGTTCTGCGAAAACTATTAAGCCTATAATTGATGGCTTACAGCAAATTGAGTCTTCGAAACTTGAAGACTTCCTTCTGAGCTGGAAACAAAAAACGCTTTGGTTTAGGAAATCGGATGGGTTGATTGTACAGGCAACTAAAAGCAATAAAGAAAATTATGAGCTCTTTGCGGTAATTACAAAACAAAGTTTAGGCGAATTTTCCAAAAAGGAAATCAAGCAGATTAAACCGAATAGTGGCATACGCGCACTGATATCGTCTGCATTAATCAATTTTCAGCTATCTAATACTGACCCGCTTATACGGTTAGCGGCGTTAGAAAATTTAGCTCGAAATCCAAAGGAGAAGTTTAGAGAGCTATTAAATGAGGTGATAAAAAAAGAAACAGATCCCAATTTAAAGAACCAAATGATTAGATTAGAAAAAATTTTAACGATTAAATTTGAAAAAAATATAGATGATCGTCAAAAAGCAATTTTTGCACTTAATGATGATTTAGGAATTGATGTTCGGGGAGTGTTAAATCCAATTCTTAAAACCTACGTTGATGTAGCTTTAACTGTTCCAGAGGAAAAGAATATTGCCCGAAAAATAATCCCCGGTCTAAGTAAAAAAAATAAAGATGGTTCGTCTTTTACTGGAAGGCCACTTATTAGGGTGGATCCTGAACTCACAAAGAAGGAGGCTTATCAAATGCTTGTTGAGAAGTCGCTGGAACCGCCATTGCTGACAGACGAAATACTGCGGAATATTTTAGTACGAGAAGTAAATGCGGGTAACATAGACAATGCTACCGTAAAACATCTTGGTGATATTGAAAAAAGATATCAGTTATATCAAAAATTATTTGAAAAGGGTGATGCGGCTCACTTTGTTTTGGAAGATCAGATAGATGATATTTTAAAGAACTATAAGTTTTTTGCCTATTATGCCGAGCCTATAGAGATAACTGATGTAGTAAAGATAACGTTAAACAAAATTAACCATAAAGTCAGTATGTCTCAATTTTTCGATTTATTTCTCGATGGAGTGAGTTTGGCCTCTATCTACTTTTTGGCTGCAATAGGCCTTGCCATAACATTTGGCGTAATGCGAGTTATTAATATGGCGCATGGTGAGTTCATTATGATGGGTGCGTACACAGGATATGTCGTCCAATCAATTATTTCCAATTACACTCTTTCAATTATTTTAGCTATTCCATTAGCATTCTTAGTGACATTTCTAGCGGGGGTTGTAATGGAACGGTTGATTATTAGAAAACTTTACAAAAGGCCCCTTGAAACCTTGTTGGCGACCTTTGGAGTAAGTATAGCTCTGCAGCAGTTAGCGAAAAATGTCTTTGGAACTCAGGCTCGCCCACTGACCTCACCAGAATGGCTCGACGGTGCACTGGTTCTAAATGAAATAATCTCAATCAGCTGGATTAGGGTAGCTATTTTCTTCCTGAGTATCATATTCTCTATAGCCCTAATTTATATTCTTAATCGAACACGTTTTGGTCTTGAAACGAGAGCAGTAACACAAAATCCTAAAATGGCGGCTAGTATGGGCATTAATCCTGATAACATAAATATGTTAACGTTTGGTCTAGGTTCTGGAATTGCCGGAGTCGCGGGCGTTGCAATCGGTTTATATGCTAAAGTAACCTCTGAATTAGGAGGGGATTATATTGTTCAAAGTTTTATGACAGTTGTAGTTGGAGGAGTTGGGAGTATATGGGGTACTCTCGCTGGAGCAACTCTGATCGGGTTTCTTCAAAAAGCAATTGAATGGTTTAATCCCTCCAATACCTTGGCAGCACAAACATATATGATAATTTTTATAATTATATTTATTCAATTTAGACCTCGAGGGATTATAGCCCTACGAGGAAGGGCAGCTGGAGATTAAAATGGAAGTAGCAAGATTTCACACAAAAAAATCCATTATTGCCATGTGTATCTTTTTTTTAATTTTTATGCTGATGGTTACGGCTATGAGTCAACTCGGGATGGGGTTCATATCTACAAGTTTTATCAAAACTATTGGTAAAACATTAACACTCTGTCTTGCTGCTTTAGCTCTTGATCTTGTTTGGGGCTATTGTGGTATTCTTTCGCTTGGTCATTTTGCCTTCTTTGCAATAGGTGGGTATTTGATAGGTATGTGGCTTATGTATGAACGAACAAAAGATATCGTTCTTCAAGCTTTTCTAAATGAAGAGTTACCTCCTACAGCCACTGAGATAAAAGAAATGATTGGCAGTCAGATTTTTGGAGTTGTTGGCGGATCAGAGATCCCAACAATTTGGTTCTTTGCCGATTTTTTATCTATACAAATATTTTTGATATTCTTAATTCCAGGATTACTTGCGTTGATTTTTGGCTGGCTGGCTTTTAGATCTCGCGTCACTGGAGTTTACCTGTCAATATTAACGCAGGCTATGACACTTGCTCTTTCGCTGTATCTTTTTCAGAATGATAGCGGATTGAGAGGTAATAATGGACTATCTGGGTTGCAAAATATTCCTGGTTTGGAGACGGTATCGCAAGCTGTAATATCGATTATCTTTCTTTGGTTATCAGCTATTGCCCTAATTTGTGGCTTTCTTCTTGCATTTTGGATAACTAGATCAAAGTTTGGCGTGGTAATAATGGCAATCCGAGACGATGAGTCTCGCACTAGATTTCTTGGTTACAATGTAGAACGTTACAAATTAGTTATTTTCGTAATTACAGCCATTGTATGCGCTGTTGCGGGTAGTCTTTATTATCCTCAAGCAGGAATTGTAAACCCCACTGAATTGGCCCCCATTGCCTCAATTTATCTTGCAGTTTGGGTGGCTATTGGTGGACGTGGAAATATTGTAGGAGCAGTATTGGGTGCAGCGTTTGTTTCTTTGATTTCCAGCGTTTTTACTAGCGGACAGTTACCTAACATTGATTTAATTCTTTTCAAAATAAAATGGGTTGATTGGTGGCTCCCAATTCTTGGAGTTAGTTTTGTTTTTATTACTTTATATGCACCAAGAGGCATTATTGGAATTTTAGTAGGTCGAGTCAGAATTGGGAAATCTCATGAGTGACATTCTTGAGGTCCGAAACATATCAGTATCTTTTGATGGTTTTAAGGCAATAAATAATCTTAGTTTTTCGATTGGTGTTGGAGAGATGCGTGCCATTATTGGTCCAAATGGTGCGGGAAAAACTACCTTTATGGATATCATCACTGGGAAAACAAAAGCTGATTCTGGTGATGTAATTTGGGGTAAGGACAATATATCCTTAATAAACAAATCAGAGTCTCAAATTGCTCAGCTGGGGGTTGGTAGGAAATTTCAAAAACCAACAGTCTTCGAAAACAAAACTGTGGAAGATAATTTGATGATTTCACTAAATAATGAAAGAGGTTTTATTAGTGCCTTGGTTTATAATTATAGTGCCATGGAAAAAAAACGAGTTGAGAAAGTTGCGGAACTAGTAAATTTAAAAAACTTCCTTCAAAAGAGGGCTGGGAATTTGAGTCACGGTCAAAAGCAGTGGTTAGAGATTGGTATGCTGATAGCACAAGATCCTTTATTACTGCTTATAGATGAGCCAGCAGCAGGAATGACGAGTTCAGAACGTCGTGATACTGTTAGACTGTTAAAAAATCTATCTAAAACCAGATCTATCATAGTGGTGGAACATGATATGGATTTTGTAAGGAATTTAGCTTGTAATGTAACTGTGCTGCATGAAGGTTCGGTCCTTGCGGAGGGTAATATTGATCACATTTCCAAGAATAATGATGTAATAGAAGTTTATCTTGGGAGATAATATTGTTTGAACTTAAAAACATTGATTTACACTATGGTAAATCGCAAATTCTGTATAATATTAGTCTCACAGCTAAAATAGGTAACGTGACGGCGATAGTGGGTTCTAACGGTGTAGGAAAGACGTCATTGTTAAGGGTTTTATCTGGGACGCATCAAGCGTCTTCTGGCAGTTATGTGGCAAATAATAAAAATGTTTTGAACCATTCAAGCCACTTCATGGCGATGAACGGGATTGCTTATGTACCACAAGGAAGAGAAATATTTCCTTTGTTGACTGTCCTTGAAAATTTGGAAACTGGTTTTGCTTGTATTCCAAAAGAGGAGCAGGTTATCCCAAGTTACATATTTGAAATGTTTCCTGTTTTAAAAAAGATGCTTTCTCGCAGAGGAGGTGATTTGTCCGGAGGACAGCAGCAACAGCTTGCAATAGCCCGTGCATTAGTTACTAAGCCTAAGCTCTTGTTGCTGGATGAACCTACTGAAGGTATTCAACCAAATATTATTCAAGAAATTGGAGAAGTTATTAAAGAACTACGACGCAGTGGTAACATGGCGATTATTCTAGTCGAACAGTACTTTGATTTTGCTTTTGATTTATCAAATTTTATTTATGCTATGAAAAGAGGTGAAATTTTAATTAGTGGTAGAACGGACAGTGTTGAGAAAAATGCTTTTAAAGATGCAGTAAGTATTTGAGGGTCTCATAAAGAAATTATTTTATGTTTTGTGGTTATGAAACAGAGTAAAGGAAATGACTGATGAAAATTGAGGCTGAGATTCTACCAAAATTGCAACGGGCAAGTGGCAGAATAGAGCTTGGGTTCATTTCTAAGAACAATTTACATTGTTTGTCTCATTTATATCAATCTGGATGTTTAAAGGCTTTAATACCAAAAAATTACTCTACTGTCCCTGACGTAGTTCTTATTAATACCTCTGGCGGTATTACAGGGGGAGATAAACTTCAGATCCAAGCAGGGGTGGGTCAAAAAGCTCATGTTTGCATTACAAGTCAAACAGCAGAGCGGGTATACAAATCAAGCCACGGTATGGGTGAAATAGAGGTGGAATTAAACCTTAATGAGAACTCTAAACTTGATTGGATTCCTCAAGAAACAATATTGTTTGATAAATCTGCAGTTCAACGATCAATTAAAGTTAATATGTCTAATAATTCATATCTTTTTATGGTTGAATCAATTATTTTGGGCAGGCAAGCAATGGGTGAGAATGTAACCAATAATTTATTTGTAGATCGATGGCAGATTCTAAGAGATAATAAACCGACATATTTTGAGGCGTTAAAACTTTCGAATGCAAATGAACTTTCTGGACTAGCGACGTTAGGAAAGAATAAAGCGTTGGCAACTTTATTATATGTTGCACCAGATTCTGAAGAGCGATTACAGCAGATGAGAGTGCTTCTTGCAAAGCATGATATTCTTGGGGCAGCGACAGCTTGGGATGGGAAACTAATTGTAAGATTAATTGCAGAGTCCCCTCAATTTTTGCGCTCTTCTTTGATTGATATCATCACTCAGTTCCGTAAAATGTCACTACCCCGAGTTTGGTTAATGTAAGGAAGCACTATGAATTTAACACCACGAGAAAAAGATAAATTGTTGATAAGTATGGCGGCAATAGTTGCACGAAACAGGTTAGAGCGAGGCGTGAAGTTAAATCATCCAGAAGCGATAGCAATTATATCTGATTTCGTAATTGAAGGTGCTCGAGATGGTAAATCTGTATCTAAGCTCATGGAGGAGGGTGGCAAGGTCATCAAAGCATCTCAGTGCATGGAGGGTATTTCAGAAATGATTCCTGATGTTCAAGTTGAGGCAACATTTCCTGATGGAACAAAGTTAGTAACTGTTCATTACCCTATTAGATAGAAAAGGAAAAAAAATGGTACCTGGTGAATTCTTTTGCTTAGATGGAGACATCATTCTTAACGAAAATCTTAAATCAGTTTGGTTGGTCGTATCTAATTCGGGTGATCGACCTGTTCAAATTGGTAGTCATTATCATTTTGCTGAGGCTAATTCAGCTTTGATTTTTGATAGAGTAATAGCTAGAGGCCTCAGATTGAACATTGCCGCTGGCACCGCGGTTAGATTCGAGCCTGGTCAAAGCAAAGAAATTAGTCTTGTGCCATTTAGGGGTAATAAAAAAGTTTATGGTTTTAACCAAGCTATAATGGGAGCCATCTGATGACACAAATATCGCGAAAAACTTATGCTGACATGTATGGGCCGACAACTGGTGATAAAATTAGATTAGCGGATACTGAACTAATTATAGAAGTGGAATACGATCTAACAACCTACGGAGAGGAAGTTAAGTTTGGTGGTGGAAAAGTTATTAGGGATGGAATGGGGCAATCTCAAAGCACTCGTAAAGAAGGAGCAGTCGACACGATAATTACAAATGCCCTTATTGTAGACTCTAGTGGAATATATAAAGCAGATATTGGGTTAAAAAATGGTCAAATTGTTAAGATAGGAAAAGGTGGCAACCCAGACACTCAGCCAGCTGTTGATATAATCATAGGTGCTTGTACTGAAGTGATAGCTGGAGAGGGTAAAATTTTAACAGCTGGTGGGTTTGACTCACATATTCATTTTATTTGCCCCCAACAAATTGATGATGCTTTGCAGTCTGGAGTAACCACGATGCTTGGTGGTGGCACTGGGCCTGCCCACGGAACGCTTGCAACAACATGCACTCCAGGCTCATGGCATATAGGAAGAATGATTCAGTCTGCAGATGCGTTCTCAATGAACTTAGCATTTGCAGGAAAGGGGAATGCTAGCCTTCCTTTACCTCTGGAAGAACAAGTAAAAGCTGGAGCATGCGCTTTAAAACTTCATGAGGATTGGGGAACGACACCGGCTGCGATAGACAACTGTCTTTCGGTGGCAGATAAAATGGATGTTCAGGTAATGATTCATACTGATACTTTGAATGAAAGCGGTTTTGTAGAGAATACTGTTGATGCCATGAAAAACAGAACTATTCATGCGTTTCATACTGAAGGCGCCGGAGGTGGCCATGCTCCTGATATTATTAAAGTTTGTTCTAAAGAAAATGTGATTCCAAGTTCAACAAATCCTACTCGACCTTATACAGTAAATACTCTGGAGGAACATCTGGATATGCTTATGGTTTGCCACCATTTAGACAAGTCCATTCCAGAGGATGTTGCTTTTGCTGAGAGTAGAATTCGCAAAGAAACAATAGCTGCCGAAGATATTCTTCACGATATGGGTGCGTTTTCTATTATAGCGTCTGATAGCCAGGCAATGGGTCGCGTTGGAGAGGTCATAATTCGAACCTGGCAAACCGCGCATAAAATGAAAGTTCAACGAGGTCGCTTAAATGATGAAAAAGGCGATAACGATAATTTTCGAGTTAAAAGGTATATTGCAAAATATACTATTAATCCTGCTATTGCCCATGGCATTAGCAATGAAATAGGAAGCGTTAAAGAAGGTAAACGTGCTGACCTAGTCTTATGGAATCCAGCATTTTTTGGAGTAAAGCCAGAGATGATTATTGTTGGGGGATCAATAGCATGTGCCCAGATGGGCGATCCTAATGCATCAATACCGACACCTCAACCTGTTTACACGCGGTCAATGTTTGGGGCTTTTGGTCGTGCCGTTGAAAATTCATCTGTTACGTTTGTCTCTGAGGCAGCTCACTCTGATAATATTAAAGAGCAGTTAGGAATAAGAAAAAATACAATTCCAGTCAAAAATACTCGAGAAATTGGAAAATCAAATATGATTTTGAACAACTCAACCCCTGTTATTGAAGTTGACCCTGAAACCTATGAGGTAAGGGCTAATGGCGAATTATTGACCTGTGAGCCGGCTGACGTATTACCAATGGCCCAACGGTATTTTATGTTTTAGAAAAATAAATTAGGAAATAACATGATAAAAGCGACTTCTGTCATTCATAGTAATAAAATGCCTGCCGATACCGTAACCCTTTCTTATGATGATCGGCATAGAAGACGGATTGTGATGACTGGGGACAACGGGTTGCATTTTCTTCTTGATTTAGAAAAAACGACAGAACTGCGTGATGGAAATGATTTGCTTTTAGATGATGGACGGCATGTAAGAGTCCTGGCAGCAAAAGAACTGTTAATGAAAGTAACAGCAAAGGACTCCCACCATCTTTTGACGATTGTTTGGCACATTGGGAACCGACATTTGCCATGCGAAATTAGTGCTAATCATCTTACCCTCAGACATGATCATGTGATTTTTGCTATGCTTGAAAAACTTGGAGCTTCTGTTCAGAAAATAGAGGAAGCCTTTAACCCTGAGGGTGGTGCTTATGGAGTCGGGAGAACCCATAGTCATGAACACTGATTTTTCTGATCATAAGATTATGGCGTGGTTATCGCCTGCATATCCATTAGGTTCTTTTTCTTTTTCTCATGGGTTAGAAGATGCTATTTCAATGGGTATTGTTGTTGGCAAAGAAAGTTTGTTAGAATGGCTTTTTCAAATTTTGCATTTTGGTTCAGGCAGAAATGATGCGATATTTTTATGCTCTGCCTATCGATCATCTGAGGAGGAATTACTTCAGCTTGCTCGCATAGCTGAGTCTTTCTCTGGGACAAAGGAAAGGCATCTCGAAACTGTTCACCAAGGTACAGCCTTTGCGAAAGTTACATCCAATATTTCAAATAAACTTATACCTGCTGTTCCGTTACCGTTAGCTATCGGATATTGCGCTAAAGTTGAAAATATTAATTTGGAGAGGTTACTTCCATTATATTTGCACGCTTTTATAGCTAACCTTGTTTCTGCCGCAATAAGGTTTTTGCCCCTTGGACAAACTGATGGTCAGATGGTTTTGTTTGGTTTGTTTGGTGACTTTGAGAAGGTAGCAAAAGAAACGCGCGATTTAAATGTCGAACATTTGGGAAATAGTTGTTTTTTAAATGATATTAGTTCAATGAGACATGAAACAATGACCACAAGGATTTTTAGATCGTGAGTATGAATGGCCCCTTAAGAATTGGTATTGGTGGCCCTGTGGGGGCTGGAAAGACAACTCTGACTGAAATGTTATGCAGAGATTTATCAAGTAGGTTGTCGATGGCGGTCATCACAAACGACATTTATACCGCTGAAGATGCAGAATATTTAATGCGTAAGCAGGTTTTACCTTTAGAGCGTATCAAGGGTGTTGAAACTGGTGGATGCCCTCATACAGCAATTAGGGAAGACGCATCCATAAACTTGGCAGCGATTGATGAGATGAATGAACAATTTCCAGATTTAGATCTAATATTAATTGAAAGTGGAGGTGATAATTTGGCCGCCACATTTAGCCCCGAATTAGCTGACCTAACTATTTATGTTATTGATGTTGCCATGGGGGAAGAAATTCCTCGCAAGGGTGGGCCCGGTATTACAAAATCTGACCTCCTTATTATCAATAAAACTACCCTCGCTCCATATGTAGATGTTTCTCTTAGCGTAATGGAGAGTGATGCTCAAAAGCAAAGACTTCATAAGCCATACGTATTTACTGATTTAAAGTCGGGTTATGGAGTTGAAAAGGTCGTTGAACATGTTTTTAAGTTGGGTGGACTTTAAACAATGTAAGAGAATTCCTAAAATTAAAACGGAATTAACACATTGCTCCTACCGACAAAGAAAACCCACCTTTATTTAGTCAAGCCGATCTAGACAAAGGCGCTGAGATGGGTAGGAGTTGGCTCTCTGAAACAGCTCTCCAAGCCATTTTAAGAGTCACTGAGGGAACCATTGGCTGGTTTTGGGCAGAACGGGATTCAGAAAACATCAGGGGCTATATGGTGAATTGGATATGGCTGCCATAAAGGGGCCGTCCCTTTAACCGATCACCACCCATAATCTGCTTGATTTTTGACTTTAGTCCAAGTTAATATAATTACGTTCTTTTTAGGAGCGATTAATATGGCTCGATCAAAACACGTGGATTTAAATGCTCTAAGCTTCTCAATCTATGCGATCGCCATTATCACATCAGGTGCTTATCTGGGTAACTTAATCAATATGGGGGTGGTGCATGCGGCTTTCTGGTTAACCTTAGAGCCAGTTGCATTCATGAATGACTTCGCAGGTAAATTTGATTTGCTTGTGATGACTCTACCCTTAACGTTTTTACCTAGCTTGCTTGCGATAATTGTTGCTATCTGGATCACACGGAAAACTATACTCGCTCGTAATTATTGGCTTTGTGCGCTTGTGCTAACTTTGATCGGGCTTGGCCTATCTGCTGTCTACTTTTTACCAATGAATAACGGGTTTGTTGCGCAATCATTTACACCAGAAGAAGCTCGTATAAATCTTGAATTCTGGTACAACTTACATTGGGTTCGAGTTGCACTATCTGCTGTGTCTTGCCTGTTTACGCTCTTGGCATTCAAAGCTGCGGTAAATACT